>Ga0070658_10000116_pt1 | contig 71744 bp, 66 predicted proteins | sample KBSC13metaG_FD_64664 | JGI IMG/M metagenome (GOLD analysis project Ga0070658, IMG submission 64664) | Corn rhizosphere microbial communities from Kellogg Biological Station, Michigan, USA - KBS C1-3 metaG | ecosystem: Host-associated > Plants > Roots > Rhizosphere > Soil ...
GGTCGAGTATCTGGTGCCGAAGTCGAAGACGATCGACGCGCAGGAAGGCGATTACGTCAAGCGCGGCGACAATCTGATCGGCGGCTCGCCGGATCCGCACGACATTCTCGAGGTGCTCGGGATCGAGCCGCTCGCCGAATATCTCGTGTCGGAAATCCAGGAAGTCTATCGTCTGCAGGGCGTGAAGATCAACGACAAGCACATCGAAACGATCGTTCGTCAAATGCTGCAGAAGGTCGAGATCACCGCCGCCGGCGACACCACCCTGCTCCCCGGCGAGCAGGTGGATCGCGAGGAGATGGACGAGATCAACGCCAAGCTCACCTCCGGCCAGACGCCGGCCGAAGGCAAGCCGATCCTGTTGGGCATCACGAAGGCGTCGCTCCAGACGCGTTCGTTCATCTCGGCCGCGTCGTTCCAGGAGACGACCCGCGTCCTCACCGAGGCTTCGGTGCAGGGCAAGGTCGACAGCCTGACCGGCCTCAAGGAGAATGTGATCGTCGGCCGTCTCATCCCCGCCGGTACCGGCGCGGGCATGAACCGGCTGCGCGTCACCGCCTCCTCGCGCGACGCTGCACTGCGCGCATCGCAACGCAGCCTCAGCGCGGCTCTGGTTGCGCCGAAAAGCGCAGCCGAAGAGCATGCCGCCGAACTCGCGCGCACCCCGCGTGACTCGACCGGCACCGGCGACGATCCGCTGGGCGAGGTGACCGGGGCGACCCACGGCACCGACGCCGACGCAGGCGATTACCTGAACAGCTAAGCGGCTTCGGGCCTGACCGAAAAAGAGCCGTCGTCCACTCCGGTGGGCGGCGGCTTTTTCGTTATGGGACTGGCAGGGCCTGCGCATGGCTCATTGCGGGCTTGCCCTTGCCGCAACCGCATCGCAGATATGAGAGAAAGATATCACAAGTAAAAGCCGGCGCGGCGGAGGAGAGGGTTTTGGCACAGGCCTGTTCGGGGAGAACCGCGTTGATCTGGCTCCGCCATGCGCTCCTTCTCCCTATCTTGCTTGCCTGCGCGGCCCTGGCCGGGCCCGCTTACGGCCACCCTGTGCGATCGGACCTGGTTCAGATCGGCGGCAGCGGTCGAGACTCGATGATCTTCAACGCCGACTGGCGCTTCAAGCTGGGAGATGAGGCGGACGCGCAGCGCGTCGATTTCGACGATCGCGGCTGGGAGCATGTCGGGCTGCCGCACAGCTTCAGCATCCCCTATTTCCAGTCGGCGCGTTTTTATGTCGGCTATGGCTGGTACCGCAAAGACTTCGTCCTGCCGGCGCTGCCACGCGGGCGCAGGCTGTCGCTGGAGTTCGAAGGCGCGTTCCAGGAGGCGGAGGTCTTCGTCAACGGCAAGGCCGTGGGGCGCCATCGCGGCGGCTATACCGGCTTTCCGATCGATATTACCGATGCGGTGAAGCCAGGGCGCAATCTGGTCGCGGTGCGCGTCAACAATCGTTGGGATCCAACGCTCGCGCCGCGCGCGGGCGAGCATGTCTTCAGCGGCGGTATCTATCGCGACGTGCGCCTGGTCGCGACCGATGCGGTGCATGTCGCATGGACGGGCACGCGCCTTACCACCCCCGATGTTTCCGCCGCGTCGAGCAAGGTCGCGGCAGAAACTGAAATCCGCAACGAAGGGGCGGCGCCCGTCACCGTCAGCGTCCGGACGCGGATCGAGGATGCGCAGGGCCGGTTCGTGGCCAACTTGCCCGACAAGATCGTCAAGCTGGCGCCGGGCGCGACCGCCTTCGCCACGCAGCAGTCGGCGCCGATAATGCGCCCGCGCCTGTGGAGTCCCGAGGCGCCCAATCTCTATCATGCCGTCACCAGCCTGATCGTCGGCGGGCAGGAGCGCGACCGCTATCAGACCGAATTCGGCTTTCGCTGGTTCACGTGGACCGCGGACAAGGGCTTCTTCCTGAACGGGCGGCACCGTTATTTCCGCGGCGCCAACGTGCACCAGGATCAGGCGGGCTGGGGCGATGCGGTTACCAACCGCGCGATCAAGCGCGACGTTCAGCGCGTCAAGGATGCGGGTTTCGATTTCATCCGCGGATCGCATTATCCGCACGATCCGCACTTCGCGGAGGAGACCGACCGGATCGGGCTGCTTTTCCTGTCCGAGGCGCCTTTCTGGGGCACGGGAAGCTTCAAGAATGCGTGGGGCGCATCCGCCTACCCGACCGATCCGTCGCAACAGGCGGCGTTCGACGCGAGCGTGCTGCAGCAGCTTGCCGAAATGATCCGGATCAATCGCAACCATCCCTCGATCGTGGTCTGGGGGATGGACAATGAGGTCTTCTTCTCAGCCCGCGGGGCCATGCCCGAGGTGCGCCGGCTGTTGAAGGAGGAGGTCGCGCTCGCGCATCAGCTCGACCCGACCCGCCCGGCTTCGATCGACGGCGCGCAACGCGGCGAGATCGACAAGCTTGGCGACATCGCCGGTTACAATGGCGATGGCGCCGGGCTGTTTCCCAATCCCGGCATCCCCAACCTTGCCTCCGAATATGGATCCACCACCACTGACGGCCATAATAGCTATGCGCCTGATTGGGGCGAGCTTGAGCAGACGCCGGGCGCCAAACCGGGTGTTCCGGAGAGCTGGCGCCTGCCGTGGCGATCGGGCGAGGTGATCTGGGCCGGGTTCGATCATGGTTCGATCGCGGGCCGCGATTTCGGTTCGCTCGGAATTGTCCGCTACGACCGGCTGCCGAAAAAGTCCTGGTATTGGTATCGCAATGCCTATCGCGGCATTGCGCCACCGGCCTGGCCGGCGCCGGGCAAGCCCGCCGCGCTACGCCTGACCGCCAGCGCGCCGACTATCCCTCACGCCGACGGCACCGATGACGTGCAGCTGGTCGTGACCGTGGTCGACGCCGCCGGAATACCGATCAGCAACAGCCCGCCGGTGCGGCTGACGATCGAAGCAGGACCCGGCGAGCTGCCGACCGGCCGATCGATCGATTTCGCGAGCGACGGCGACATCCGGATCCGCGACGGTCAGGCCGCGATCGCGATGCGGAGCTGGCAAGCCGGTGTCAGCCGCATCCGCGCGACCTCGCCGGGGCTGCGCGACGGCGTGATCGAGATAAGGACGGTCGAAGGGCCGCCGTTCGTTCCCGGCGTTACCCCGCTCGCGCAGGCGCGCCCCTATCATGCCTTCGAGGAGCAAGCGGATGCGGCGCTCGAACAGCAGTTCGGAACGAACAATCCGACCGATGCGAGCTCGAGCATGCCGGACCATTCGTCGCGGCTGGCGAATGACGGCAACGCCGCCACTTACTGGCAGGCGGCGCCGGGCGATGCCGAGCCATGGCTGTTGGTCAATCCGGAACGGGTCGTGGAATATCGGCGGCTCCAGATCACCTTCCCCGCGCCTGGAGCTTACGGTTTCCGCGCGGAGGTGCGGGGAACGGATGGCGCCTGGCATCCGGTCGCCGAACAGGCTGCGGGTAAGGATGACCGGCGAGAACGCGAGGTCCCGACCCAACATGTGACCGGCGGCGCGCTCCGTATCCGGCTTACGGCGCCATCCGGCGCGCCCCCCGCGATCGCGGAACTGCGCATAATCGGTGTGCTCAAGGATCGCTGAGGAGCGGAGCTACGGCACTGCGCGGCTTAGTCCGAATTGACGCGGTAGACGGCCAGACGCGCGGTGCCTGGAAGCCTGAGCGGGCTTAGCCACGGCGGGGCCGACCCGCGTAGCAAACTTGCGGCCAAGCCCTTGGGCGCAACCTTGGCCATGGCGACCATTTCCCCACCGGCGGGGCAGAACAGGACAAGCCCGGCATGGCGGCGCGCGGCAATGGCGTGCGCAGTGGCGGGATCGGCCGTGAAGAAGCGCAGTACGTCTTCCAGCGCATCGGGGTTGCGATGATAGGGCCCGGTCACCGCGGAATGATGGCTGCCCGCAAGCACGATCGGGCCCAGCTCCAATGGCGCAAGAACGGTCGTCGCTGGCACGCGGTCGAGCGGGGCGAGGCTGTCGATCTGGCCGCAGCCGGGATTGCCGGAGACAGGCGTTTTAGGCGCCGCCGCTTTGCTGTCATGGCCAAGCGCGAGCAACACAGGCGTGGATTGAGCGGCGAACGGGCTGAGCAGGAGTATCGCCGCAGCACGGGGTAGAATCCGGATGGCGACCGGCCATTGCTCGGTGCGTCGTATCAAGGGCGCGACGAGGCCGACCGCGCCCGGGATCGCCAGCAGGTTGGCGAATGCGCCCGCCCGCGTCACCACCAGCCCGATCGCGATCGCGCCGGCGAGCAGCACGCAATAGGTCCAGCGTTCGACGTGCCGCTCGCGCGCGATGACGGTGGTCGCCAAAACGCCCGCCAGCCCGATCCATGGGAAGATGCCCCATGATAAACGCGTGTCGATCGGCGCCTCCCACAAGGGCCGCCCCTCGTGCACGTTCATGTACCACAGGCCGCGACCCAGCGGCCCGAGCGCGCCGAACGGTCCGGCCGCGCATTGCGGCGCTCCGACGCGATAGAGAATGGCGCAGCCGAACGCGGTTACCGCCAAGGCTGCGATGCGAAGCGCGATCGAGCGTCCGGGCAGGAGCGCGCTGGCCAGGCCGAGCAGAGTGGCGAGCGCGAACGTGGCGATGTGAATCGGCGAAATCTGGTCGCAGAAGGTCTGGCCGATCAGCGAGAAGCCGTGCACGGCCAGATACAGGGCCGCACTGGCGCAGGTGAGGGTTCCGAGGAAGAAGGGAAGCCGCAGCCGCTGCCCCGGATCAAGGACGCCGAGCAGGCCCAACCAGCCGGCGGCGCAGACGGTGAATGCCAGGCCTTCGAGCGAGATATGCGCCCACAGCGCCGCGCACAGGCCCGCGACGACGGCGGCTCGCAGATCGCGACGGGTGACGAGTGCCCATGCCATGCCGAGGCCGGCCACGATCTGCCAGCCATGATGGTCGATCCGCATCGGCAGCATCGCATACCAGGTGCCGACGCTGAGCAGGCAGAAGGCGGCCGCCAGCAAAGCGGGGGCAGATCCGGACCGATATCGGGTGATGCCGGCGACCAGCGCCATGGTGGCGCCGAGCGTGGCAAGTGGGACGGCGGTTGCGGCAATGGTCTCCGCCACCCTTGCGCCGGTAAAAGGCTCGAACAGCAGGATCAGGCCGGCGAGCGGCAGGTCGAGCAGGCGCGACCAGTGCATCGAAAGGCCCGCGGGCAGGTTCATCCGGTGCTGGGACACGTCGAACCAGCTTTGCCCGCCCATCCAGTCGCGGACCTGGAGCAGGCGCATCGCGTCATCCGGGTCCCAGAAGCGGAAGCTGGCGATGGAGTGCCAACAGACGGCGATCGCGGTGGCCGCCGATAACAGCCAGAGCAGGAAGAGCAGCCGCGGATAAAGTCGGTCTAGCCGGGTCATCACGGCAAAACCGGGTTACGCGGCTTTGAGCGGACGCGGTACCGGCTGAAGCGAAGCGAGCGCGGCCCGCTGGTCGTCGGTGAGCCGGGCGCCGATCTCGGCCTGCGTACCTTCGTCGCCGGCTTCGTGATATTCCGCATCCTCGTTGACCGCCCAGATGTCATAGGCGCGGTTGTCGGCAAGGATGTTCCGCACGGTCAGCATCGCGGTCATCATCGCATGATCCTGGTTGTTGTAGCGATGCATGCCATTGCGGCCGACCAGGTGCAAAGTCGGATAGGCGCTTTCGAGTTCGGCACGGATCGCGTCGACATTGGCGGCATAGGCATCGTCATAGACCGGATAGGCCTTTTCCTGCCGCACCACCGCACCACCCTCGACCGTCGCCGGATCGCACAGACCCAGTGCCGCCATTTCCTTTGTGGCGAGCGCGATCAGTTGCTCGTCTAACGATGACCAGAGGCCATCGCCTTCGAAGCAGAAATATTCGAGCCCGACGCAGGCCAGTTGCTCGTCCGGCACCATTTCGGGCGACCAGGAGCGGAAATTCTGGATGCGGCCGACCTTCACCTTGTCGTCATGGATATAGATCCAATTGTCGGGAAACAGATCGGGCGAGCGGATCATCAGCGCGACCGTCAGGAAATCGCGATATTTGAGGTCGAGCGCCTGCGGAAGCGTCCGCGGCAGCGGATGGATGCGCCCCAGCAGCTCGCGGATCGGCGCTGAAGACACGACATGGCGCGCGCGGATCACGCAATCACCTTCCGGGCCGGTGGCGGCGACGCGCCAGCCTTCGGTATCGTGACTCAATTGCTTGAGCGCATGTGCCATCAGCACCTGATTGCCGCCGGCAACGACATGATCGCGCGCGGCTTCCCACATCATGCCGGGGCCCTTGCGCGGATAGCGGAAGCTTTCGAGCAGGGTCTTGGTTTCCATGCCGTCATTGGGCTTGCGGTTGAGGCCCAGCGAGCGCTTGAAACCGTCGATTACAGCCTTGCCGAGGCTCAGGCCCTTGATCCGCTGCGCGGCCCAATCGGCGGAGATGTCGGAGCAGGCCATGCCCCACACTTTCTCGGTGTAGGTCTTGAAGAAGATCGAGAAGAGCTTTTTGCCGAACTGATTGATCGTCCAATCCTCGAACGACCGCGCCTCTTTCTTGGGGAAGGCCTTCCAGCGCAGGTAGCTCGCCATGCACAGGCCGGATCGGATCAGGCCGAGATTGCGCAGCGCCTCGAACGCGCGCAGCGGATAGGAGTAGAATTTGCCCTCATAATAGATGCGGCTCATCCGCGGGCGGGTGATGAAATCGTCGGGCAAAATCTCGTTCCAGAGATCGACCACTTCCTTGCTCTTCGAGAAGAAGCGGTGGCCGCCAATATCGAAGCGGAAGCCCTGATGCTCGACCGTGCGGCTGATGCCGCCGACATAGACCGGATCTTTCTCGATCACGGCGACGGAAAGCCCCGCCTTGGTGAGCAGATAGGCCGCGGTCAGGCCGGCGGGGCCGGCACCGACGATGGCGACGTCGACGGGGCGATCGGAGGGGCGGGCGTGCATCGCCATTCCATGCAGGGCCAAGCGGTAAAATAGAGTTAATGACGCGTTCGCCATCGCCGCGCCGCTCGAACAGGCGCCGACCGCCGCGTGACGATTGCTGAAGCGAGTCAGCATGGCACTTTATAGATGGGTCCTATCGCCGCTTTTTGAGCTATGTTGGCCCTCACCGGTCGCAGCGCGTCGGGGGACTCGCCGGCCGTGTAAGACGGAGGGGGATCCTATGCGTATTCTGTCAGCGGCCTGTCTGGCCCTGTGTCTGGCTGCTCCGGCGAGCGCCTATTCGGTGCTCGGCTTCGAGGGCGTCAACGCGACGTACCCGTCGGGCTCGGCCCAGATTCTCAATTTCTATGACGGCGGCCTCAGCAGCGCCGGCACCAGCGGCACCAATTTCGGGATCAGCTTCAGCGCAAACGCTGTTGCGGTCTGCCTGAACAGCACCACCACGACCTGCTCGAATGCGTCGACCGGCGGGCTCGTGCCGACGTCCGCGAAGGGGGCGCTGGGGCTGGCATCGTCGGGCGTGGCGATCATGGATTTCTCGACCGCTTATACCGGCGCGGTCGGCTTCCGTTATGCGCTTACATCGGGGGTGGCGTTCATCAAGGCCTATGACGGCGTGAGCGGAACAGGCACCCAGCTCGCCAATCTGACGCTGTTCGCAAATGCGAGCGGCTGCCCGACCTATTCGGCGACATTATGCACGTTCGGACCAGGCGGCCTCGGCTTCCTCACCAATGCCCGCTCGCTGGTCTTCGGCGGTATGGCGGGCGGGGTGGTGTGGGATGATATCACGCTTGGGGCGGGCAACGACCCGCTTCCGCCGCCGGCATTGCCGGCGCCAGAGCCTGGCAGCTGGATACTGATGGTCGCGGGGTTCGGCCTGATCGGTGCCTGCGCCAGGAAAAGCGGCAGGAGCATTGCGGCGCGCTAGACGAACATCACCCCAAGCGGCCGCTGGGGTGGCGGCGGGTTAAGCGGCCAAATCGTAGAGCTCGATCTCACCGGACAGGTAGAGGTTGCGCGCTTTCGAGCGGCTGAGCTTGCCCGAGCTGGTGCGCGGGAGCGTCTTGGGCGGCACCAGTTCGATTACGCAATTCATTCCCGTGATGGTACGGACCCGCTCGCGTATCTCTTCACGCAAGCGTGCGCGCTCGTCCGGGTCGGTGGTGCGGCATTGGACCAGCACCGCGGGGGTTTCCTCGCCGCCCGGGGTGGTGATGGCGAAGGCGGCGATGTCGCCCGCCTTGAAGCCGGGCAATTGTTCGACCGCCCATTCGATATCCTGCGGCCAATGGTTGCGGCCATTGACGATGATCATGTCCTTGGCGCGGCCGACAATGTAGATGTAGCCGCCCGACATATAGCCCATGTCGCCGGTGTCGAGCCAACCACCGACCAGACAGGCGTCGGTTGCCTCCTGATCGCGGAAGTAACCGACCATCACCGAGGGGCCGCGGCACCAGACCTTGCCGATCGCGCGATCGGGAAGGGGATTGCCGTCCTCGTCGCGTATCTGGATCTCCATGTCGCGCGCCGGCACGCCGCAATTGACCACCGCGCGATAGCGCTGGGGGCGGCCGACCGTGGCGGAGCCGCCACCCGAAAGCTCGGTCTCCTCGACCAGTTCGACGACGATGCCTTCGCCCGGCGGCATGATCGATACCGCCAGCGTCGCCTCGGCCAAGCCATAAGAAGGCAGGAACGCGCTCGCGCTGAACCCGGCTTCGGCGAAGGCGTCGACGAAGGCCTGCATCACGTCGGGGCGAATCATGTCCGCGCCATTGCCCGCGACGCGCCAGCGGGACAGATCGAAGCGGTCGCTCGCGCGCGTCTGGCTCGACATGCGCCGCGCGCAGATATCGTAGCCGAAGGTGGGTGAATAAGAGAGGGTGGTGCCGGGATTGCGGCTGATCAGATCCAGCCACGCGAGCGGGCGCCGTGCGAAATCCTCGGTCTTGAGATAGTCGGTCGAGACCTGGTTCGCGACCGGGGAGAGCATGCAGCCGACCAGGCCCATGTCGTGATACCAGGGCAACCAGGATACGCAGCGATCGCCGTTTTGAACGTCCATCCCGATCGAATGGGCTGCCAGGTTCGACAGCAACGCACGATGCGTAATCGCGACACCATGCGGGAAGCGGGTCGAACCGCTCGAATATTGCAGATAGGCGATCTGATCGGTGTGGGTGTGGGGAAGCTCGGCTGCGGGCGCATCTTCGCGCGCCAGCGTCTCGAAGCTCAGCGCCTGGACGCCGCGCGCCTCGGCGGCGGCCTCGGCCATGGTCGCGAGCTCCTCCGGATAGAGCAGCATCAACGGATCCGAGCTCGCCAGCTGGACCATCAATTGGTCGATATAGGCTTCCTTGCCGCCGAACGAGGTCGGCAGCGGCAGCGGCACCGGCCATACACCCGCATAGATGGCGCCGAAGAAGGCGGCGGCGAAATCCGGCCCGGTCTCGGCCAGCATTGCGATCCGCTCACCCGGCTTGATGCCGCGAGCGATCAGGCGATAGGCGATTGAGAGCGCATCCTCGCGCAGCTCGGCGAAACGATAAGCGCGGATCAGGTTACCGCGCGGATCATGAAAGTTGAATCCGCGCGCTCCGCCAGCGGCGTAATCGAGCGCCTCTCCCAGCGTGGTGAAATCCGCAAAGCGCCGGGGAAGCGCATCGTCGCTCGGCGTAGGGCTCAGCTTGGTCTCCGCACCGGCCGTCTGCACCCTCGAATCTCTCCCTCTTACGTGCCCATACAGATCGGGCCAAAGTATCGTTTATACGTAAGCGGCGAGCCGCGTTCAAATTCCGGCCCGACTGTGGCACAATCGTGGCGCATGTCACGCCGCAAATTCGCGTCGTCGCGTCCGCCGCCGCGGCCGCTCGACCTTTCCACGCTCAACGCGCTCGCGCTCGCTTATGTCGGCCGTTATGCGACGACCCGTGCGCGATTGCGCGATTATCTGGCGCGCAAGGTAGCCGCACGCGGTTGGGAGGGCGAAGGCGAGCCGCCGATTGCCGCGGTGGTCGAGCGCTGCACCGAGTTGGGCTATGTCGACGATGCGAGCTTCGCCGCGGCGCGCGGCGCGGCGCTGACGCGGCGCGGTTTCGGCGAGCAGCGTATCGCCGCCGCCTTGCGGGCTGTCGGGATCGACGCCGATACCGCCGCACCGGCACGCGAGGCCGCGCGGGAAGCCGGTCTTGAGGCCGCGCTGGCCTTCGCGCGGCGCAAGCGGATCGGTCCTTTCGGAAGCGAATCGATCACGCCGGACCAGCGCCGACGCCATCTCGCCGCGTTGCTCCGGGCTGGCCACGCCTTCGCTGTGGCGCGTCTTGTCGCTTATGCAGAGCCGGGCACCTTGACCACAGATGAACAAAATCTCGGTTCGGTGCCGTTTTGGTCTTCCGAAATGCCTGAAAAATGGTAGTTTGATCTGTTCGTGCTTAGGGTTGCAAGAAATGAAGAGTGCCGATGTGGCGATGCTTGCCGCAACTAATGGCATCGACGGAGAGGGTCTAGGCGGACTCACGCAGGAGGCCGCCGATCTCCTGCCGTCGGTGGTGGCTACTGGAAGCGTGAAGTGGTTTGACGCCACGCGCGGCTTTGGTTTTATCGTCGGCGACAATGGCGAGGGGGATATTCTTCTCCATTTCTCGGTGTTGCGCGATCATAATCGCCGCACGTTGCCCGAGGGTACGCGCGTTGTATGCGAGATCGTCGAGCGCGATCGGGGGCTGCAGGCTCGCCGGGTGGTGAGCTTCGATCTTTCGACCGCGACCGGGCCAGACGCCGATCTGATCGCGCGCCGCAATGCCGACCGGATCGATCCGCTCCAGCTGGAAGACGATGCTGGTCCGTTCGAGCCGGTGCGGGTCAAATGGTTCAACCAACTCAAGGGCTATGGCTTCGTCGTGCGCCAGGCGGGCGGAATCGACATCTTCATTCACATGGAGACGGTGCGTCGCGCCGGCCTAACCGCGATTGAGCCCGATCAACCGCTGCGCGCGCGCATTGCCGACGGGCGCAAGGGCCCGCTGGCCGTGGTGATCGAAACCCTGGACTGACGTTCCCGCGGGTGTCGGCGCTATTCAACGGCGCGCGGGCAGCTTTATCTCGTACAGATTGGGCCAGTTCTTTCCGGTGACGTAGAGCCGGTTCGCCACCCTGTCATAGGCGATGCCGTTCGGGACGGAATCACTCCCTGTCGTACCGGCCTTCGCCCAAAGCGCGCCTACGTCGATCCAGCCCTTTACATGGCCGGTCCGCGGATCGATCCGCGCGATCAGCGCAGTCTGCCATATGTTGGCCAATATCTCGCCCTGCACATATTCGAGCTCGTTGAGGCGCTCCAGCGGCTTGCCGTCGGCGGTGACCTTGAGGCGGTGAGACACAAGCATCGTGGCGGGATTGAGGAAACGAAGCGTCGCTGTCCCGTCCGACATGATGATATTGCGGTCATCCCGGGTCATCGCCCAGCCTTCCCCGCTATAGGTCCACGAGCCGACCTGGCGAAACGTCTTCAAGTCCCAGATATAGCCCTGGCCGCCATGCCAGACGAAGCTGCGCAAGCTGTTGCCCCAATCGACAATCCCCTCGCCGAAATATTGGGGGGGGATCGCGACGCTCTCCACCACCTGGCCGGTCTTGAGTGCGATTTTGCGGATGAAGCTGTGATTTTCGTAGCCGGTGCTTTCATAGAGCCAGCCATCGCGGATCAGCAGACCTTCGGTGAAGGCGCTGGTATCGTGCGGGTAGGTGTGGATCACCCGCGCTTCCTGGATCGGCAGCGCGGCGAAAGCGGGAAATATGAGGAGCTGGGTCAGCAAGAAGAGCAGGCGACGCATCGGGGGCCGCTAGCACAGCGCCGATGGGCTCGCCACATCATGGCACAGTTCGGCTTTGACAGTCGCGCATGCTGCGCGCGAATGCGCTGAATCGGTTCGGCGCGTGCCGCATCGACGGTTGCGCCTGCCCGCCCTTCGCGGCTAAGCGCGATCCATGGCTTTTCTAAAGAGCATCTTCACCTGGTGGGAGGGCGCCACGATCGGCACCCGCCTGTTCAGCTGGCGCAACGGCGCGAGGGTCGGCAGCGACGCGCTGGGGAATGCCTATTTCGAGTCGAAGGCGCCGGTCGCCGGCCGTACGCGACGCTGGGTGATTTATGCAGGCTCGAACGACGCGAGCCGCGTGCCGCCCGCATGGTTCGGCTGGCTGCACCACCAGACCGACACGATACCGTCCGATCTGCCCGCGCCGCGGGGATGGGTGAAGGAGCCGGTTCCCAACCTTACCGGCACCAGTGCCGCCTATCGGCCGGTCGGCGCGTTGGAGCGTGGCGGCAATCGCGCCGCCGCGACCGGCGACTATGAAGCCTGGAGCCCGAACTGATCCGATGAAAGCGCTTCTTCGCGAAAATTTCGGCGAGGCGATCGTCGGGCTGCTGGTGGTGATCCTGGCAGCCTGGTTCGTGCTCTTCGCCTGGGACAAGACCGGCGGCGGCGAAAAAAAGGGATCGATCCACGTTACCGCGATCTTTCCCAACGCAAGCGGCGTCAGCGCAGGCACCGACGTTCGCGTCGCCGGGCTGAAGATCGGCAGCGTGACGGGCCTTTCGCTCGATCCCCAAAGCTATCAGGTGAAGGTCGAGATCGCGCTCGACCCCAAGATCAAGCTTCCCGCCGACAGCACCGCATCGATCACGTCCGAAGGCCTGCTCGGCGCGACTTTCGTCGCGTTCACGCCGGGCGGTAACCCGATCCCGCTCAAGAATGGCGATACGATCACCGACACGCAGGGATCGATGGATCTGATGGCGCTGATCGGCCAGTTCATCAACCGCCCGTCGGGCGACAAGCCCGCCGGCGCGACCGGCGGCGCCAGCACCGCCGCGCCGACCCCATGACCGGCCGTCGCGCCGGGCTGCTGGCGTTGGGGCTGGCGGCCGCGGGGGCGATCGCCTGGACCGCGGTTTCGCAGACCGAGCAGGCGAAGCCCGATCCGAATGCGGCGCTCTCGCCGGATCTGGAGCAAGGCAACAGCACCGACGCCGCGCCGCCGCCGCCGGTTGCGGCGAAGAAAACCGCATCCACGCCGCCGCTGGTGACCAGCGAGACGCCGATGGCGGAGCGCGTCGCGGTGATCGGCATGCTCAACAAGCGCAACGGCATCGCCCGCGACGTCACGCTCCATCCCGGCCAGGGCATACGCTGGGGCGACCTGATCGTGCGCCTGCGCGCGTGCGAGACGACCGCGGATTGGGAGCCGGAGCAGCTGACCGGTGCGTTCGTACAGGCCGACAAGCGCGGCCCCGACGGCAATTGGCGGCGGATATTCTCGGGCTGGCTCTATAAGGAGAGCCCCTCGCTCAACCTGGTCGAGGATCCGCTCTACGACGTCTGGCCCAAGAGCTGCACGATGCGGCATCCCGACACCGGACCTGACACGGTGGCGGCTTCGTCACCGGCTGCAGCCAGCCGATCGAGCGCGAAGAAGTCGGCCGGGGACGCAGCGACCGCGCCGGCTGCCGCCGAGCCCAGCCCGAGCGCATTGTCCAACAGCGCGACATAGGCATCGCGTCCGATCTCGATCGTACCGAGCGAGGCGAGATGTTCGGTCAGGAACTGGCAGTCGAGTAACTTGAACCCGCCCACCCTCAGCCGCGCGACGAGATGCGCAAGCGCGACCTTGGATGCGTCGCGCGCTCGGCTGAACATGCTTTCGCCGAAGAAGGCGCCGCCCAGCGTCACGCCGTAAAGCCCACCGACCAGCTCGCCATCCTGCCAGCTTTCGACCGAATGCGCGTAGCCGCGCCGGTGAAGCTCGGCATAAGCGACCTCGATATCGGGATTGATCCAGGTGTCCGGGCGGCCTGCGGTCGCCTCGGCGCAATGCGCGACGACCTCTGCAAAGGCGCGGTCGGCCGTGACCTGATATCGATCGGAGCGGATCGTCTTGGCCAGCGAGCGCGAAAGGTGGAACTTGTCGAGCGGCAGGACGCCGCGCTTCTTGGGTTCGACCCAGAATACGTCGGCAGCGTCGCGCGTGCTCGCCATCGGGAACACGCCGACCGAATAAGCGCGCAGGAGAAGGTCGGGATCGAGCGCGGCCATCGGTGGGAAACTAACCCCAATCGGCCGGGGCGGGAAGGCTCGCTATAACAGGGTCAGAACAGATCCATATATTCGGCGGAATCGCCGATCGGCATGCCGGGCGGAATGGCGGGCTTGTCCTTCTGCGCGGCCAGCAGCGCCTCCAGATCGTCGCGATTGCGCAGCGTTCGCGCCAGGCTGCGCGCCCACGGCGCCCCCATCCCGGCCATGCGATCGGCGAGCGCGACCAGGCGTTCATCCAGCACCGACGCGACATTGGGATTGCCGGCGGTGTCGCGGCGCGCCTTCGCCAGGCTGACCACGGTGCGCCAGGCAATACGCTGACCGACATCGTCATGGGCAGTGTCGACCGTTGCGGCGACCAGCCTGTCGAGCATCTCGGTGAGCCCTGGCAAATTGGCGTCGCGCTCATGCTGCTGCGCCACCCGCGTCAGCCGCGCGGGCGCGAGCAGGGCATCGAGCGTGACCGTCGCGGCGACGTCGGCCGCCACCAGAGGATCGAACACCGGGCCGCCTGCCTGCGCGAAAATCTCGATCTCATATTGCTTGTCAGTATTATTCTGCGCGCCGGCCGACAGCAGCGGAACCAGCCGGTCGGGAACGTGGAGCGACTGCGCGTCGAGTGTCGCCAGCAAGGCGGCCAGCGCGGCGCGCTGCTGGGATGCGGGTACAGGCGCGGAACCCTGATGGCCGCCACCGGCGACGGCATAGGCATAGGTCACGCCGCCGAGCGCCTTGGCCGCGGCATCGACCTGATAGCGGTGGAGCAGCCAGATCGGGACGAGCTTGCGCCGCATCTGGGCGAGCGGCTCGCCTTCCGTCATCGCGTTCATGCCAAAGCGGTCGAGCGCGGCCTTGCGCACCGTCATGATGCGCGTGAGTTCGGCGACCGGATCGGCGCCGTCGTCCCACAAGGCGGCCCAGGGCTGGCCGACATCCGAACCGCGCGCGTCGGCGTCGGTTATGTAGCGTAGCCCGGCTTTTTCGGCGGCGTCGGCCCTGGCCTTGGCGATGGTCTCGGAATCAGTGCCGTAGAGCCAATCGACCGCAGCCTTATCCCACGTGCCGATGCCGACGGCGTAAGCGTCCGACAGATCGGGGGCGCCGTCCTTGAGGCCGATGCGCGGCGGCGGATAATCCATCACCGAGGCGCGATCCTGGGTCGAGGCGGCGAAATTATGCTGAAAGCCGATGGCGTGGCCAACCTCATGCGCGCCTAACTGGCTGATGCGGGCGAGCGCAACGCGCACCGGATCGTTCGGCCCGCCGCTGTTCATGCCGGCAGTTCCGACCAGCCCCTCGTAGATCAAAATGTCCTGCCGCACGCGCAGCGCGCCCAGCACGACCGCGCCTTTGACGATTTCGCCGGTGCGCGGATCGGCGATGACCATGCCGAACGACCAGCCGCGCGTGGCGCGATCGACCCAGTTCACAACATTGTAGCGCACATCCATCGGGTCGACCCCCGGTGGCAGGATCTTGACCTGAAAGGCGTCGATATAGCCCGCCGCGTCGAACGCCTGGGCCCACCAGCTTACGCCCCTGGCGAGCGCATCGCGGATCGGGGCGGGGGCAGCATTGTCGATGTAAAAGACGATCGGCTTCCTGACGGTCGAGCGCGCGGCGGTGGGGTCGGTCTTCTCTAGCCGGAAGCGGGAAACGAGGTCGTAGACGACCGGATCGCCGAGCGGCGCGGCGAAATCCACCGCCTGAACGCCGAACGCGCTCATGCGCGGATCAAAGCGGCGCGGCTTGAAGCCGGGAGCGGGCAGACGGACGAGGCTGTGATGGACGATCAGGCTGATCTGATGCGGATCCGGGGCGATATTCTCGATCTCGCTGCCGGGCGTATCCGACTTGAAGGTCTGCAGCGCCTCCATCTCGATATTTTCGGGAAAGACCTTGGTCGCTCCCGCATCGGCGGCGCTCAGGCCGGGCTCGAGGTGGAAGCCCTTGGCACCCGCCTGTCCCAACAGCGCGCCGAGGCCCATCGTATCGCCGGCGAGGAAGGGTGCGATGTCCACCACCACGCGGCCGTCAGGCAATGCGGTTTCGACCTTGCCCATCCAGGCGGTGGTGAAGGCGAAGCTGTCGCGTGCGGCCGCCTGTTCGGCGGCGGGGGCATTGGTCGCGCGGAAGCGTGGATTTTCATACTGGATCGCTACCTTGCCGCCGATCCGGCGAAAGACGAGCACATAGGTATTGCCGGTCAGCCCCTTGTCGAGATTGATCTCGGCCGATCCGACACCGGTGCGGAGCGAGGTCGCGTACAGAAAGCGGCCGGAGATGCCATCGGCGCCGGGCGCGGGGAGGGTCAGCAGGACGCGCCCGCCGGCCTTGTCGACATGGACTGGAAGCAAGCCGTTGGCGGCGAGCGTCCCGGCAAAGGGATCGGCGGGCGGTGCCGGGCGCTGGGGCGCGGAATAAGTGGACGTCGCCAACAGGGCCGCCGCCAATGCCACAAATGTCCGCTGCAATGCCCGTCCCCTTGCCGTGAGACGGCGATGCTAGCGAGGCCGGCTGCCGCCTGCTAGCCATGCGGCGATGGCGACGCCCGAAATCATCCTGGTTCTGGCCCGTGCCGATAATGGCGTGATCGGGCGCGACAACCAGCTGCCATGGCACATTCCCGCCGACCTCAAACACTTCAAGGCGGTGACGCAGGGCAAGCCGATGATCATGGGCCGCCGTACGTTCGAAAGCCTGCCCGGCCTGCTGCCCGGGCGACGGCATATCGTGCTGACGCGGGATCTGACCTGGCAAGCGCCGGGCGCCGAGGTGGCGCATGACCTGGCCGGTGCATTGGGGCTGGCGGGCGATGCCGCGGTCGCGGTGATCGGAGGGGCGGAGATTTTCGCTCTGTTCCTGGACTGGGCAGACAGGATCGAACTGACCGAGGTCCATGCCGAGGTGACCGGCGACGCGATTGTGCCCGCCCCCGATCCGGCGACATGGCGGGAGGAAGGCCGCCAATATCATCCGGCCGAGGGCGATGCTCCGGCCTTCTCCTTCGTCAGCCTGACCCGCCGCTGAAGGGCGGCGTCAGAGCCGCTGCGCGCCCAGGATGCGGGCGTCGGAGCCGAGCGAGTAGAGATATTGCAGCCGTTCGGGCGACATCTTCCTGAGCCGATCCAGCCGTTCCATCTGGTCCGCCGTCAGCCGGAAGCGGGAATAGCCCTTATCCTGCAGGCATTGATCGAGCACGACCTGAAGCTGCTCGCTGACATCCATCCAGGCGGCATGTTTGACGCCTTCGACCAAAGTGGTCGTGTAGATCTGGACGGTGCCGGGGGTGAGCTTCGACGCGAGAGAGACAGGGACGAACGCGCCCCAGCCCGCGCCCATCGCCGGAAGCGGGTGCAGCACGATCGGCGCGCCGTAGGTTATGTTCGCACATTCGACCGCATCGGCGCGATATTGCGCGAGGCTGACGCCGGGTTTGCCCCAGCTCTCGTCGCGCTTCTTGACCTTCAATGCACCGGCGGGGGAGGTGGCCAGCGCAAGACCGAGCGCGGCCGACAGAATGAGACGAACTTTCATATTTCGTCCTTTCGGTAGAGGCTCCCGATATTTACGCTTATTCGGGAAGCTCCGAAAGAGAAAAACCGTCCGATATGGTACGGTGATGTGCGGTCTCGCTTTTGCGGCCGCGTAGGCCAAGCCGGATTGGCCCGCGCCGCATCCCTGCCTATAGGCGCTTGCCATGACGCTCCTTTCCAGCAGCGCGCCGCTGCCGCCCGAATATCGCGGTGCGGTGATCGCGCTCGGCAATTTCGACGGCTTCCATCGCGGCCACCAGGCGGTGGTCGGCCGCGCGGTGGCGCGCGCAAGGGACGAGGGCCGGCCCGCGCTCGTCGCCACTTTCGATCCGCATCCCGCGCGTTTTTTCCGCCCGAACCAGCCCTTTTTCCGGCTGACGATGATTCCGCAGCGTGCGCGGCTGTTCGCCGAGGCAGGGGTGGATGCGACCCTGGTGCTGAATTTCAACGCGGATCTGGCCGCGCTCAGCCCCGAGGCCTTCGTCGCGGACGAGCTGGTTGGCCGGTTCGGCGCGGCGGCGGTGGTGACGGGGGAGGATTTCACCTTCGGCAAGGCGCGCGCCGGCACCGCCCCCATGCTGGCGGCGCTCGGCGCGGCATATGGGATGGCGGCCGAGACGGTGGCGCCGGTCGGGGATGCGGAGGGCGTGATCTCATCCAGCCGGATCCGCGCGGCGCTGCGTGAGGGCGATTGCGCGACCGCGGCGCGGCTGCTGACACGGCCCTTCACGATCGAGGGCGTGGTAGTGCACGGCGACAAGCGTGGGCGTGAATTGGGCTATCCCACCGCCAATATGGAATTGGCCAATTATCTGCGGCCACGATACGGTATCTATGCGGTGCGTGCGCAGCTGGACGATGGGCGCGTGCTGGACGGCGTCGCCAATTTGGGGGTTCGGCCCAGTTTCGATCCACCCAAGGAGTTGCTCGAACCCTATTTCTTCGACTTCGACGGCGATCTTTATGGGCGAACGATCGCGGTGGGCCTGATCGGGTTCCTGCGCGGCGAAGCGAAGTTCGACAGCCTCGATGCGCTCAAGGCGCAGATGGCCGCCGATTGCGAAGAAGCGCGACGCATTCTAAGTGCCACGCCGTCACCCTGAACTCGCTTCAGGGTCCATCGCGCAACATGTTCGCCCGTGCGGATGATGGATGGATGCTGAAACAAGTTCAGCATGACGGATTCCTCCGTTAGAGCCCCGCCCGACATGGCTGATTCCGCAGACACACCCTCCAAGCGCGATTATCGCGACACCGTCTTCCTGCCGAAGACCGACTTTCCGATGAAAGCGGGCCTTGCCGCCAAGGAGCCGGCGATCCTGGCCAAATGGCTGGGGGATGATCTCTACCAGCAGCTGCGCGAGACGCGCGCGGGGCGCGAGCGCTTCATCCTGCATGACGGCCCGCCTTACGCCAATGGCGACATCCATATGGGCCATGCGATGAACAAGGTGCTGAAGGACATTGTCGTCCGCACCCAGAACTTGCTCGGCAAGGACGCGCCCTACGTTCCCGGCTGGGACTGCCATGGTCTGCCGATCGAGTGGAAGGTCGAGGAAGCCTATCGCGCCAAGAAGCAGAATAAGGACGAGGTCCCGGTCGACCAGTTCCGCGCCGAATGCCGGGCCTATGCCGCCAAATGGGTGGCGGTGCAGCGCGAGCAGTTCGAGCGGCTGGGCGTGATGGGCGAGTGGGACAATCCCTACCTCACCATGAACTATGGGTCCGAGGCGGTGATTGCGGGCGAATTGCTCAAATTCGCCGAGACGGGGCAGCTTTATCGTGGCGCCAAGCCGGTGATGTGGTCCCCGGTCGAGAAGACCGCCCTGGCCGAGGCCGAGGTTGAGTATGAGGATATCGTCTCGACCCAGATCGATGTGGCGTTCGAGATCGTCGAGAGCCCGATCCGTGAACTGGTCGGCGCGAATGCGGTGATCTGGACGACCACGCCGTGGACGATCCCGGTCAATCAGGCTTTGGCTTACGGGCCCGAGGTTGAGTACGTGCTCGTCGACGTTGGATTTGATGACGACTCATCTATAAAGCTGCTGTTGAACCCCGGCCTGTGGCAATCCTTTATGCACCGCACAATGGCCGCAAGGTTCGGCCGTGCGGCCATAAATGACCTGAAAATAAATAGATCTGACGAACTTTGGCGAGGGGATGGTTCCCAACTCGCCGGTACGATCTGTCGCCACCCTATGCACAAGCTCGGGGGCTTCTTCGCCAAACCGCGTCCCATGCTGCCGGGCGATTTCGTCACGACCGATAGCGGCACCGGCCTCGTTCATATGGCCCCGGACCATGGCGAGGACGATTTCCTGCTGTGCAAGGCGCATGGCATCGACCCGGTGTTCGCGGTCGAGGGTGACGGCAAATATCGCGCCGACTGGCCGTGGCTGGGCGGGCAGGGGAGCGTGATCAATCCCAAGTTCAATGCACCCGACGGGCCGATCTGCAGCGATCTGCGCGAGGCGGGGGCGTTGCTGGCTGCGAGCGCGGATTATCAGCATAGCTATCCGCATAGCTGGCGGTCCAAGGCCAAGGTGATTTTCCGCGCGACGCCGCAATGGTTCATCGCGATGGACAAGCCGATCGCACAAGAGATCGATGCGGTCCAGCAGCCGCCCGAGGTGATCGAGAAGGAACTTACGCTCGGCCATGGGCAGGGCAATGGCGCGAGTCTGCGCCAGCTCGCGCTCGACGCGATTCAGCGCACGCGGTTCGTGCCGGAGAAGGGGCGCAACCGCATCCATGCGATGGTCGAGGGGCGACCCGACTGGGTGATCTCGCGCCAGCGCGCGTGGGGCGTGCCGATCGCGCTTTATGTCCACAAGACGAGTGGCGATTATCTGCGCGATCCGGCCGTCAATGCGCGGATCATCGACGCATTCGAGAAAGGCGGGGCAGACGCCTGGTTCGGGGCGGACCATCAGGCGTTGCTCGGGCCGGATTACGATGCGGCGGACTATGAGCCGCAGAAGGACATTCTCGACGTCTGGTTCGATTCAGGATCGACCCACGCCTTCACGATCGAGGCGCGCTACGGCGAGGGCGCGCGCGCGGACCTGTATCTCGAAGGATCGGACCAGCATCGCGGCTGGTTCCAGTCGTCCCTGCTCGAAAGCTGCGGCACGCGCGGGCGGGCGCCTTATGACGCGGTGCTGACGCACGGCTTCGCGCTCGACGGGCAGGGCCGCAAGATGTCCAAGAGCCAGGGCAATGTCGTCGATCCGCTCAAGATCATTCCCGAGAGCGGCGCGGACATATTGCGGCTGTGGGTCGCGAGCACCGACTATTTCGAGGATGTGCGGATCGGCAAAGAGATCCTTGCGGGCACGTCGGATGCCTATCGCAAGCTCCGGAACACGTTCCGCTACCTGCTCGGCGCGCTCGACGGCTATGATGCGAGCGAGACGGTCGCGGCGGCGGATATGCCCGATCTCGAGCGCTATATCCTGCACCTGCTGAGCAAGCTGGATGGCGAGCTCAAGTCGGCGGTCGAGGCGTTCGAGTTCAATCGCTATGCGCGCGCGCTGAGCGATTTCTGCAACAATGATCTGTCGGCCTTCTTCTTCGATATCCGCAAGGACTCGCTCTATTGCGATGCGCCTTCGGATCCGAAGCGGCGCGCGTACCGGACCGTGCTCGACACCTTGTTCCATGCTTTGGTGCGCTATGCCGCGCCGATCCTCTGCTTCACCGCCGAGGAAGTGTGGGGCACGCGCTTCCCCGATGCGGGATCGGTCCATCTGCTCGAATGGCCGGTGGTCGATGCGGCCTGGGCGGACGAACGGCTGTCCGCGCAGTGGGACGAATTGCGTTCGCTGCGCCAGGTGGTCAGCGCCGAGATCGAGCCCAAGCGCCGCGACAAGGAGATCGGATCGAGCCTGGAGGCGAAGGTCGCGATCGGGCTTCCCGACGGGCAGGACCGGCCTAACGTCACCGCGGACGAACTGGCCGAACTGCTGATCGTGTCACAGGCCGAGTTCGACACGGTCGCGCATGGCCCGGTCGCGGTGGTGCATCGTTCCGATTTCCACAAATGCGGCCGCTGCTGGCGGTTGCTGCCCGAGGTCGTGGAGGATGGCGACCTGTGCGGACGGTGCGAGGCGGTGGTTGGTGAGTAATTTCCGCGTCACTCCAGCGAAAGCTGGAGTCCGGCTCCCGCACCGGCGGGATAGCCGCGCACTTTGGAGATGGACCCCAGCTTTCGCTGGGGCGACGGTGAAGAAGTGATTGTCCGCAAAATCGGCTGGATCGTCGCGGCCCTGGTGTTCGCGCTCGATCAACTCGCGAAATGGTTCATCAACGGGCCATTGCAGTTGCGTCATGTCGGCTCGATCGATCTGTTGCCGATCTTCCGGCTCCAGTGGGTGGCCAATTACGGGATCTCGATGGGAAAGCTGGTTGCCAGCAGCGACATTCAGCGTTGGGCGCTTGTACTGGCTACCGCGGCGGTGGCGGCGTTCGTGGGCCTGTGGCTCGCGCGCGAGAAGCGCATGATGGACGCGATCGCGCTCGGGCTGGTATTGGGCGGAGCGCTCGGCAATATTCTCGATCGGGTGCGGTTGGGCTATGTGACCGACTTCCTCGACCTTCACTTCGGCGCATGGTCACCCTTTTTGGTCTTCAACATTGCCGACGCCGCGATTAGCATCGGCGTTGCCCTGCTCGTGCTGCGCGCATTCCTGCCGCGCGACGCGACCGCTCCCTCGGAGGAATAGAATGAACAAGCGTATCCTGGTCGCGGCTCCGCTGGCGATGCTGATGCTCGCCGGTTGCCATAGCGGCCCCAAGGGCGGCGTGTTCGCCTCGCGCAAGGGCGTGCCTGACGAATTCGCGGTCGGCCGCTCCGCGCCGCTCGTCGTACCGCCCGATTTCGCACTGGTGCCGCCCAAGCCCGGCCAGCCCCGCCCGCAGGAGGCCGACAGTTCGACCCAGGCGCTGAACGCCTTGTTCGGCGGCCAGCGTCCGGTGAGCCAGGGCGAGGCCGTCCTGCTCCAGGCGGCGGGTCCCGCGCCTCAGCCGGGCATCCGTTCGGAAGCAGGCGCGCCCGACACGACCGTGGTCAACAAGGGCTCCGGTACGCAGCAGATCATCCAGGCGCCGGCCACCACCAATCCTTCCGCGAACGCCACGGTTCCGAAATAGTGGTGGTTCAGCAGAGCTGAACCGATGCCGCACCGGCCCGCACCCCCACCCGGCCTCCCAGGCAGCCTATCCTATGGGAGGCCGGGTGGGGGTGCGGGCCGGTGCGGCGCCAGCGCAGCGAAAATCAAATCATGAGCACGCGGGACAGCGGGGTGGCGGACGTGGATCTGGTCATCCTGCCGCCGTCCCGCGATCTGGGCGACGGCTTCACGGTGCGCCGCGCATTGCCGCAGCCACAGCGGCGGATGGTCGGACCCTTCATCTTCTTCGATCAGATGGGCCCGGTCGAATTGCGCGATGGGCAGGGGTTGGACGTGCGCCCGCATCCGCATATCGGGCTCGCCACCGTCACTTATTTGTTCGACGGCGAGATCATGCACCGCGACAGCCTGGGTTCGGTCCAGCCGATCCGGCCGGGCGAGCTGAACTGGATGAGCGCGGGCGCGGGCATCACGCACAGCGAGCGAAGTCCTGACGCCGCCCGCCGTGGCGGCTCCATTCTGTTCGGGCTTCAATTGTGGGTCGCCTTGCCCACCGAGCAGGAGGAAAGCGCGCCCAGTTTCCAGCACCACGATGCAGCCGCGATTCCGTCGGGTGAGATGGATGGGGTGACGGTGCGCCAGATCGTGGGCCGGATGGACGGGCTCGCGTCGCCTGTGAAGACGCTGTCGGAGATGGTGTATGCGGAAATCGCGATCGCGCCGGGAAGGCGTTATCGCGTGCCTGCGGATCAGATCGAGCGCGCTTTCTACCTGATCGAGGGCGCGGTTACGATTGACGGCCAGCCCTTCGGCCCGGCCGAGCTGGTCATCCTCAAGCCGCATGCCGAGATCGTGCTGGCGAGCGAGCAAGGCGCGCGGCTGGTGCTGATCGGGGGCGAGCCTTTCCCCGAGCCGCGTTACATTTACTGGAATTTCGTATCGAGCCGCGCGGAGCGGATCGAGCAGGCCAAGGCCGACTGGCGTGAACGGCGCTTCGCCGCCGTCCCCGGCGAGCAGGAATTCATCCCGCTCCCCGCCGATCCGCCCCAACCGGTTCGCTACCCCTAGCAGGTAGGGCCTTCGGATAACCTAGACCGCTACAGCCAACCTCAGTCCCTGCCCGGGTTCGACCAGCACCTCCAGCGCGTCGTAGCCCGATATGGTCGGACGATCGGTTTCGATCGGGTGCGCGTGCGCCGCGGTGATCACGATGCATTCCATGCCCGCCGCCTTCGCCGCAGCGATACCGGCGGGCGCGTCCTCCCACACCAGGCAATCGGTCGGCGGCACGTCGAGGATTTTCGCGGCCATCAGGAAGCAATCGGGCGCCGGCTTGCCATGTTCGACGTCGTCGGCGGTGACCAACACTGGCGGGACAGGCAGGGCCGCCGCCTCGATCCGCCGCAGGGCCAGCTGCCGCGGGGCGGAGGTGACCAGCGCCCAGCGATCGGGCGGCAGCGCGCGCAGGAAGGCGTCAGCACCGCGGATCGCGGTGATACCGTGCACATCTTCCATCTCGGCGATGGTCAGCGCCTGATATTCCGCCTCGACGTCGAGATGCGCGGGGCCCCAGCGGCGGATCGTCTCGACGGCGCGCATGCCGTGCATGTGCTTGCGCATCTCCTCGAAATCGACGTCATGCGCCGCCGCCCATTTGCTCCAGGCGCGATTGGCCGAATCGATGCTGTTGAGCAGCGTGCCATCCATGTCGAAGAGGAAAGCGGAAAAGCTTCGTTTCGTCGGCAAATCAGCCATTTTTTCCCAAAACACTATCGAAAGATAATGGCGCACTAACCCTTCGATGAATGGTCCGCCACTGGGGCTTCGCCTATTTCCGGCCCGAGTAGGGGGTATCCGGCCGCTGTGTCTGGCTGGTTTGTGGGGGTAGCTTAATGTCTGTTTGGGGTCTGCGGCGTGGTTTAGCGGTGATCGGCGCGGTGGCGATGGCTCAAGGAGCATTGGCCACCACGCCGCATCCGGCGGGGCAGGCCGAGCCGGTCGCCAACTTCATCCAGGCGCCCGCGAAGGGCAGCCTCGCCAAGATCCTTTATTACAAGAATGAGGATGTGCTGAAGACCACCAGCACCACCGTGAAGACGCCGATCTACACGACGATCACGGTGCCCGTGTACACGACGGTGAAGACCCCGATCTACAACAGCAAGGGGCAGATTACCGGCTATACGAGCAAGCAGGTCCAGACCGGTACGACCACCCAGCAGAAGCTGACGGGCTATAGCTCGGTCACCACCAAGTCGACCGCGATCACGCCCAAGGCCGAACTCTTCACCACCAACGGCAGCGCCACGACCAAGTCGGCAGCGCCGGTGAAATTCTCGCTCGATGTGGACAGCGGGCCTTTCGCGGCGACGTTCAGCCAGCCGCAGGACGCGCTGTTCAGCCTCTCCGCGATCTCGACGACCGCGCCCATCCTGGGCAGCGGCGTCTTCGACCAGCTGTTCGATTCGGGCACCTTGTCCTTCACGCGCACGGCGCCGCTCTACAGGCTGGACGCGTTCGGCCATCATGTCGGCCCGGCGCTGACCAACCTGCTCACGGTGACCTTCACCAACGCGATGCTGACCGCGACCGCAAACGGTGTCACGATCGGCTTCACCGCCAATACGCCGGATTCGAGCATCAATTTCACGTCGGACTTCCGGCAGTTCACCAGGCCCGATTGGCTGACCAATTTCGATTTCGCGATCGCCGGCAATGCGTCTTCGGTCAAGCTGACGCGCGCGATCGTCGATCCGACGCTGACCAATGTCACGGGCGTGCGTTCGCTGAACAGCTTCCGCGTCAGCACGAGCGGCACGTTCGCGGCCTCCCCGGTGCCGGAGCTGGCAAGCTGGGCGATGATGCTGATCGGCTTCGGCGCGATCGGCGCCGCGCGCCGGACCGATATTCGCAGGTTCGCACGTCTTACCGTTTGATCGGGTTCCCCAAAGCCTGATCCTTGCCGGCGGAAGTCCTCAGCAGCGCTTCCGCCGGTACTGCCTATCCCTCGTTCAACGCGCGCCGCAGCGCCGGGCCGTCGATCGATCCTTCCGCCAGCTTGGCGAGCAGCAGCGCCGACAATTGGGCGCGTTCGACGAAGCTTTGGCCAAGCGCATATTCGCGCTCGCTATGGATATCGCCGCCGCGCACGCCGAGTGTGTCGATGCCCGGCAGACCTGCCGCGAACAGGTTATTGCCCTCGCACACGCCTCCTGACGGCGCCCAATCGAGCGACTGGCCGATCAGCGCGCCGACGCTCCGCACCGCCTCGAACAATTGCTGCTGTGCAGGTACGAACGGCTTTGGCTTGCGCGTGATGCCACCATGGAGCTCGACCGCGATGCCGTCACCGCGTGCCTCCGCCAGCGCCTCCTCGACCCCGCGCATCAACCAGGCTTCAGCGGATGCGTCGGGGATGCGCGCGTTGAAGCGCAGCACGGCGATATCGGGAACCATGTTGAGCGGCGCACCGCCGTCGATCCGCGCGACGTTGATCGTAACGCCGTCGCGCGCGCCGTTGAGCGCGTTCAGCGCCTGCGCGATACGCGCGGCGGCAAGGATCGCGTTGCGCCCGCTTTCGAAATCGCGGCCGGCATGGGCTGCGCGTCCCGTGATCCGCACGTGGAAATTGCCGGATCCCTTGCGCGCCGAGACCATGGTGCCGTCGGCGAGCGCGGGCTCATAGGTCATGCCGAGATGTGCCTGGGTGCCGAGTTCGGCCAACAAAGGCGCGGAGGCGAGCGAACCCGTTTCCTCGTCCGGAGAAAGCAGGACCGTGTAACCGAGCCGATCCGCCAGGGGATGGCGCTCGAACGCGGCGAGCGCGGCCAGCATCACGCTGATGCCGCCCTTCATGTCGGCGATGCCGGGCCCGTGCAAAGTGCCGTCGGCGCGGGTGACGACCTCACGAAAGCGCGTCTCAGCCGGGTAAACCGTGTCATAATGGCCGGTCAGCGCGACCTGAACGGGAGCGTTAGCGCGCACGCGCAGCCTTAAAGCCGCGGCGGTCGCCGCGGCGCGGATCGCACCGTCGGGTGCGACTTCCTGCGTGTCCGGAAGGGGAATGCGCTCAACCGCGCCGATTTCCGCCATGGTGGTGGTGAGCGGCTCCGCCATTGCCTCGAGGCCCGGCAGGTTGCGACTACCGCTGTTGATCAGGCACCAACCGACCGCGCGCGCGATCATCGCGGGTTCGTCCGTCGCCAGCGTGTCGAGCATCGCCCGATCAGCCGGCGCGAGCGTCAGCATGTCAGGCCCAGCGTGGGCATGTCAGGCGTGGTGCTCGTGCGCGAAGGCGGCCGCGGCGCCGTACAGGCCGGGCTGCGGGTGCGTGATGAGCTTGACCGGAATGTCCGACATCATCTTTTCGAACCGTCCCTTGGCGACGAAGCGCTGCGCGAAACCCGAACGCGGCAGATGATCTGCGAGCCTGAGGCCGAGGCCGCCCGCGATGACGACCCCGCCCGCACCCTGCGCCAGCGCGATATCGCCGGCGACGGCGCCGAGCGACAGGCAGAAACGATCGAGCGCGGCGGCGGCGAGGCTGTCGCTGCCCTCCAGCGCGGATGTCCACAGCGCCTTGTCGTCGATCTGCGCGACCGGGCGATCCTCCAGGATCGCGAGCGCGGCATAGACATTGTTGAGGCCGGGGCCCGACACGACGCGCTCCGCCGAAACCCGGCGGAAGCGGTTGCGCAGATATTTGAGGATGGCGTCCTCGATCGGATCGAGCGGCGCATAATCGATGTGACCACCTTCGGTCTCGCCGACGTGATAATCGTCTTCGGTGCGCAATACGTACGCCACGCCCAGGCCGGTACCCGGCCCGACGATTGTGATAGCGCCCTTGGCGGGCAGCGCCTTTTCAGGGCCGCACAGGTGGCGCAGATGTTCGCTCTCGCACCGCGCCACCGCATGCGCGACCGCGCCGAAATCGTTGACCAAAGTATAGCGGTCCACGTTCAGCTTTTCGGGGATCAACGCCGGCCGGATGATCCAGGGATTGTTGGTGAGCTTGAGCACGTCGCCATGGATCGGCCCGGCGATTGCGATCGCGGCGTTGCGCGGCAGCGGCTCCGGCTGCTGCGCGGCGAACGCCTCAAGCGCGAGCTGGAGACTGGCATGTTCGGCGGTCTTGAACGTCGCTTCGGACGCCAGATCGACGACCCGTCCATTTTCCACTTGCGCGATCGCGAAGCGTGCATGTGTCCCGCCGATATCGATCGCTACGAGCTTGGTCGCCAATTGTCTTACCTCATCTGGCACTGTTGCCGTGCCATGCGTCGGCACGTAGCGGACTGACGCGATTATGGAAGTATCTTTCGTATTTTTGCGTCCTTTTGGACTTGGTTCACGTCACGAAATTGCGCTGCAGCATCGCGTACCGCGATCCAGCGCTCGCGTTCCTCCCGCGCGTCCTCCAGTGCACGATGGGCGGGAATGCGAGCCCGCCGCGTCATTACTGCGCCGGATCGGAGCTTTTCCACTTCTATTTCGAGCCGATCGCGCGGGAGGCAATGCTGAAGGATCCGGCAGGCGGTATCGCGCTGGACATCCTCTGTATCGCGCAGGCGCAGGCTATGCCGCGGCAGCCCCGCGGCGCGGAGAAGAAGGCTCAGCCATTTGCCGTCCCACGATGGCGCGCTGGCGCTCAGATCGTGGCCGGAAAGCCGATCCACCATGCGCCTGGCCAGCACGTCGTGCGCGATCCCCTGGGTGAGCAAGGTCGCGCGCGAAATATGATGGATCTGCTCGGCGGCAGCGTCCCAATCTTCCCAGCCCGGCGCTGGCAAGATCAGGTGCGATTCCTCCGTCCCATCCTCGAAGACCCAGGCCACCTCGATTGGGTAGCTCTTCTTGGCGAGCGACGAGGCTTCGAAGTCGAGGAAAGCGATCACGCCCATCCCAACGCGCATGAGCCGTTCCGGTCCCAACCGGCCGTCTCCCTCGGAACCTGGTATTCTCCGTCCGTTTGCGCCGGCGTGGTCAGCAGGCTCTAGCGACCCAGCATATGGTCCACGAGCGCGCCGAGAGTGGCGAAGCCGCTGGTGGCGAGGCCAGCGACGCGATCGCGCGATGACGCCGGGAGCATCGCCTTACCGAAACCCAGCTTGGCGGCCTCCTTGAGCCGGAGTGGCGCATGCGCGACGCCCCGCACTTCGCCGGACAGCGCGATCTCGCCGAACGCGACGGTGTCGGCGGAGATCGGGCGTTCGGCGAGCGCGGAGATGAGCGCCGCCGCGACGGCGAGGTCCGCGCCGGGATCGGCGATGCGATAGCCTCCCGAGACGTTGAGATAGACTTCGCAGGTCGAGAAGCTGAGCCCGCAGCGCGCCTCCAGCACCGCCAGCACCATTGCCAGCCGGCCATTGTCCCAGCCGACGACCGCGCGCCGGGGCGTAGCGCCGCTGGCGAGACGCACGACCAAAGCCTGGATCTCGACCAGGACCGGGCGCGTGCCCTCCATCGCGGGAAAGACGGTGGCGCCGCTGATCTCGTCGCCGCGCTGGGTGAGGAACAGGGCAGAGGGGTTTGCGACCTCTTCAAGGCCCTTCTCGGCCATCGCGAACACCCCGATCTCATCGGTGCCACCGAAGCGGTTCTTGACCGCGCGCAGGATGCGATATTGGTGGCTGCGCTCGCCTTCGAAGCTGAGCACGGTATCGACCATATGTTCGAGCACGCGCGGGCCGGCGATCGCGCCGTCCTTGGTGACATGACCGACCAAGACCACGGCGGTGCCGCGTTCCTTGGCGTAACGGATCAGCTCCTGCGCGGAGGCGCGCACCTGGCTGACCGTGCCGGGCGCGCCTTCGATCAGGTCCGAATGCATCGTCTGGATCGAATCGATCACGAGCAAGGCGGGCGGGGCGCCATTGTCGAGCGTGGTCAGGATATCCCGTACGGATGTTGCAGTGGCGAGCTGGACCGGCGCGGTGCCGAGACCCATGCGGCGCGCGCGCAGCCGCACCTGATCGGCGGCTTCCTCGCCCGAAATATAGGTCACGCGTGCGCCCGATGCCGCCAGCCGTGCCGCTGCCTGCAGCAGCAAGGTCGACTTGCCGATTCCCGGATCGCCGCCGATCAGGGTCGCCGATCCGGCGACGAGGCCGCCGCCGAGCGCGCGATCGAGTTCGGCCAGGCCGGTGATGAGCCGCGGGGGCAAGGCGACGTCCGCATCCAGCCCGCTGATCGCGATCGCGCGCCCGCCCGAGCGCAGATCATGCTTGGCCGCAAAGGGCGTGACCACGCCGCCGCCGGATTCTTCGACCAATGTATTCCATTCGCCGCAATCGACGCATTGGCCCTGCCATTTGGTCGAAACGCTGCCGCACAATTGGCAGACGTAGCGGCGCTGAAGCTTGGCCATGGATACCCCGAAAGTCGAACGAAGCAAGAACATAGCGGTGGATGGGCGAGCTTGCAATCGTTACGCTGGCCATGCTCCATTTTACTGCCTAATCTGGATGATATGGCTTTTCTGCGCACGCTCTTCTGGATCGTCATCACGGTGATCGTGGTGGTGTTCTCGGTTCGCAACTGGGTGCCGGTGCCGGTCAACCTGTTCGGCGACACGGTGGTCGAGACCAAGCTGCCGATGCTCCTCCTGATCGGTTTTCTGATCGGCTTTGTGCCGCTTTACGTCTGGCACCGCGCGGTCAAATGGCGGCACAATCGCAAGCTCAGCGCGATCGAGCGAAATGCGCCGCCGGTCGTGATGCCGCCACCAGCGGTCCCCACGCCCTACAACGATCTGCCGCAGGCCGATTGATGTCGAGCCGGATTTTCGTCGCGATCGACACGCCCGATCTTGCGCGCGCGGTGGCGCTCGCGGAGAAGGTGAAGGGGCATGTCGGCGGGCTTAAACTCGGGCTCGAATTCTTCTCGGCGCATGGCCATCATGGCGTGCGCGAACTCGGCGCGATCGGGCTGCCTATTTTCCTCGACCTCAAGCTCCACGACATTCCCAACACGGTCGCGAGCGCGATCCAGGCGCTGCATGGGCTCGAACCCTCCATTCTGACGATTCATGCCGCCGGTGGCCGCGCGATGATGGAGGATGCCAAGGCCGCTGCGCCCGAAGGTACCAAAGTCGTGGCTGTGACCGTGCTCACGAGCCTGGACGCGGATGACCTCGCCTCGATCGGGGTTGGCGGCGGCGAACATGCTCAGGTCGAGCGTCTCACCGGGCTTGCGCATGAGGCTGGGCTCGACGGCGTGGTTTGCTCCGGGTTCGAAGTGGCAGCGGCGCGCAAATTGTGGCGCGACGGGTTCTTCGTGGTGCCGGGCGTGCGGCCCCAGGGCGGCGCGGTCGGCGATCAGAAGCGCGTGATGACCCCGCGCCAGGCGGTCGACAATGGTGCGTCGATCCTGGTGATCGGCCGACCGATCACGAAAGCCGCGGATCCTGACGCGGCCGCGCGCGCGATCGCGGCGACGCTCTGATCCGAGCGATGCTGTCGGAAGCCGGGCTGATCGCCGTCGATTGGGGTACGACCAATCGCCGCGTGTTCGTGCTCGACACCGATGGCCGCGTGATCGATCGCTTCGTTGACGGCGCGGGAGTCCTGTCGATCCTCCCCGGCGAATTTCCCGACGTGATCACGATGCTGCGCGATCGCTGCGGCGAACGGCCGATGTTGCTGGCAGGCATGATCGGATCCGATCGCGGCTGGATCGAGGTACCCTATGTCGATTGTCCGGTCACGATCGATCGTCTGACCGCGCGGCTGGTGCAGGTGGAAGGACAGGATATCCTGATCGTGCCGGGCGTGTGTGACCGCACGCCGGGCCGCGCCGACGTAATGCGCGGGGATGAAGTACAATTGCTCGGCGCGCTGACCGAGGGCCTGATCGGGCCGGACATGCAGGCCTGCCATCCTGGTACGCACACCAAGTGGGCGCGGCTGAAGCAGGGGGTGCTGCGCACCTTCAAAACCATGATGACGGGCGAGATGTTCGCCATCCTCAGTCGGCACAGCCTGCTGGCGAGCCCGCTCACGGGAGAGATCACGCCCAACGACGCCTTCAAGGAAGGCGTCCGGGTGGCGCTCGAACGGCGTGAACTGCTGGCGGATATATTCTCGATCCGGGCAAGGACGCTGCTCGGCACGCTGGCGGTCGATGATGTTCCTTCGTTCGGAAGCGGCCTCTTGATCGGCAATGACGTCGCCGTTGGGCTGGAGTTCGTCGAGGGCGGCGCGATTGCGCTGATCGGGGATGCCCCACTGACCCGGCTTTATGCCTGTGCGCTTGCGCTCGCGGGCCGGCAGAGCGAGCAGATTGACGGCGAGACCGCCTTTCTGGCGGGCGTCAGGGCAATCGCGTCGCGCCTCTAGAGGACGCCAGGGACGGACTGCGAAGTAGGCCGAATTAACGCCGTTCGTCCGATTGCGCGTCGCGGCGGGCATGCTTAGAGCGGCTCATTAATGAAAATAATTTTTTGGAGGGATTAGGCGATGAAGATCAGCAGTCTGGCGGGCGCCGCCATCATCGCTTTGGCGACGCCAATGGCGGTCGGTGCCGCCACGGGTCCGCTCGCCTGGCAGAACAGGGCGCTTTCGGCCGATGCGCGCGCCGATCTGCTCGTCCGGGCGATGACGCTCGATGAGAAATTGCTGGTCGTGACCAGCTATTACGGCACCCAGGTCGAGTGGAATAAATATCGCGATCCGGGTGCGCGGCGCCAGTCGGCGGGTTTCGTTCCCGGCGTGCCGCGGCTCCATTTCACCCCGCAATGGCAGACCGACGCAGGCAGCGGCGTCGCGACGCAGGGTGTGGCGGTCCCTGATCTGCAGCGCACTGCGCTTCCCGCGGGCATTCTGACCGCGTCGACCTGGGACCCCGAAATGGCAGTCAAGGGGGGCGCCATGATCGGTTCGGAAGCGCGTGCATCGGGCTTCAACACGATGCTGGCGGGCGGCGTCGATCTGCTGCGCGAGCCGGGCAATGGCCGCAATTTCGAATATGGCGGCGAGGATCCGCTGCTGGCGGGGACGATGGTCGGCGCGATCGTGCGCGGCATCCAATCCAACCACATCATCACGACGATCAAACATTATGCGTTCAACGATCAGGAGACCAAGCGCACCACGGTCAATATCCTGATCGATCCGGCCGCGGCGCGCATGTCCGACCTGCTCGCCTTCCAGATCGCGATCGAGAAGGGCAATCCCGGATCGATCATGTGCAGCTACAATCTCGTGAACGGCGAATGGGCCTGCCAGAATGACTGGCTGCTCAACAAGGTGCTCAAGCGCGACTGGGGCTATAAGGGCTTCGTCATGTCCGATTGGGGCGCGATGCACGATACCGTCAAGAACGCGCTCAACGGGCTCGATCAGGAAGCCGGCGTCCAGAACGCGAACGATTATGTCTACAAGGACAAATTGAAGGCGGCGATCCAGGACGGACGCGTGCCGGAGCGTGTGCTCGACGATAAGGTGCGCCGGATCGCGCGCGTGCTGATCGCGAGCGGCGCGGTCGACAATCCGCCCACACCCGACAATCCGATCGACTGGGCCGCGCATGAAGCGGTTTCGCAGACAGATGCCGAAAATGGCATCGTCCTGCTCAAGAATGACGGCCATGTCCTGCCGCTCGCCGGATCGGCCAAAAAGATCGCGATCATCGGCGGCCATGCCGATGTCGGCGTTCTGACCGGGGGCGGATCGGCGCAGGTCTATCCGCGCGGCGGATCGGCCGTGCATGGCGAAGGGCCGAACCGTTGGCCTGGTCCCTATGTCTATGCGCCCTCTTCGCCGATGAAGGCATTGCAGGCCGAGCGGCCCGACGCCTCGGTCAGCTTCGCGAGCGGCCGGGATCTGGATCAGGCGGCGGCAACCGCAAAGGACGCCGATGTCGCGATCGTGTTCGTGACGCAGTGGACCGCGGAGAGCATGGATTTCCCGCTTTCGCTGCCGGAAAACCAGGACGCGGTTGTCGACGCGGTCGCGCGCGCCAATCCCAACACGATCGTCGTGCTCGAAAGCGGCGGGCCGGTGCTGATGCCCTGGATCGACCGGGTGAAGGGCGCGGTGGAGGCCTGGTATCCCGGCAGCAAGGGGGGCGAGGCGATTGCACGCATCCTGACCGGCAAGGTCAATCCGTCGGGCCATCTGCCCGCCACGTTCGGCGTTACCGCGACCGACTGGCCGCGCGCGAAGATCGACGGCGAGGAGCATGGCAAAGAGACGTTCGATGTCCGCTTCAGCGAGGGCGCGGCGGTCGGCTATAAGTGGTTCGACAAGAACCATATCAAACCGCTTTTCCCGTTCGGTCATGGCCTGTCCTACACGCGCTTCACGCAAAGCGGGCTCAAGGCGGCGGCCAAAGCCGGCACGATCACGGCAAGCTTCACCGTCAAGAATGTCGGCAGCATCGCTGGCAAGCAGGTCGCGCAGATCTATGTGTCGCCGGTCGCCGGCGGCTGGGAGGCGCCCAAGCGGCTTGGCGGCTTTGCCAAGCTCGACTTGAAGCCGGGCCAGTCGGGGGCCGCAACCGTGACGATCGATCCGCGTCTGCTCGGCATGTGGGACAGCGCCCGCCCCGGCTGGACGGTCAAGGCGGGCAAATATCGCGTCACGCTTGCCACCTCGGCGGCCGACATGGGTAGCAGTGTGGTCGTGACATTGCCCGCTTCGCATCTTCCCGCGGGACGCGGCGTGAGCAAATAAGGGGAAAGCGCCGCGTGACGCTTAGGCGGATCGCGGCGCCTGCCCCCGGGCAGTGGCGGATGCCCTTCCATTTCAGCCTGTCATACGCTTGTCACACATGCCTGCTGCGCTTGGCGCATGGCGACGATAGCGATCTATTCCTCGAAAGGCGGCGTCGGGAAGACCACGCTCGCGGTCAATCTCGCCTGGGCTTCGGCGATCTTGTCGAGCCGGCGCACCTTGCTGTGGGATCTCGACGCGCAGGCCGGTGCCAGCTTCATCCTGGCGCCTGACCGCAAGAAGGGCGACGAGGCGCGCGCGGTGATCGAGCGCAATCTCAGCCCGCGCAAGCTGATCGTGCCGACGGGGATCGGTAATCTCGACCTGCTGCCTGCCGATGCCTCGCTGCGCAGGCTCGAGGTGCTCTTCTCGGAGATCGACAGCAAGAAAAGGCTGCTCCGGATCAGCGAGGCGCTCGACAAGGACTATGACCGGATCATCATCGATTGTCCGCCGGGTCTGGGCGTCACCGCCGATCAGGTGATCCGCAGCGCCGATCTGATCCTGGTGCCGGTCATTCCTTCGACCTTGTCGGCCCGCGCGGCGGACGAGCTGAGTGCGCATCTCGGGCATAAGAAAGGTGCCCCGCTTGTGCTGCCGGTGTTCAATCTGGTCGACCGGCGCCGACTGGCGCACAAGGCCGCGCTTGAAGCCGCGCCCGGGCAGCATGCGCTCCCGATGGCGAGCCTGGTGGAGCAGATGGCGGATCGCCACGCGCCTGTCGGCATCTATGCCCCGCGCGCGCCCGTTACCGCCGCGATCGCTTCACTATGGCGTGACCTGGAGAAACGGCTCGTAAAACCGGGGCTTGAGCCTAGTCCGGCGGCGGATTTGCCGATGCCCGCAGCGAAGCTCTGTTAATCTGACGTAAATCTTCTTGTGCGCCGCCGCAAAATGACGTTCTCTCACCCCCTGTGCTTGATTCAAGCATGATTCGGGGGAATGCAAAATGTTTCGTACGTCATGTTGCGCCGCGCTTGTCGCAGGCCTTCTTTGCTCGACCGCTGCTTATGCTCAAGAGGTAAAAGACGAATATCTCGACAACGAGCATATGGAGTATGTGCCTTTTTCGCCTGCCGACGTGGGCACAGGAGCATCGCTTCCCTTTCAGGCTCAAGCCCCCAGCGTTGTGCGGAGCTTCGACGGGGTGAGTCAGTTTGATGTTGCCAGCGTAGCCCGGAACTTCATCCCGCCCGACACGATGGGTGCGGTCGGCAAGACGCAATATCTGGAAATGGTCAATGGCGGCGTCGCCGTGTTCGACAAGGCAACGGGCACTCGCCTGTCCTTCCAGTCGGATCTGGCTTTCTGGGCGGGTGCCGGCCAGACCGGCGCCAACGGCGACGCGCGCGTCATGTACGACAAGGCGGCCGATCGGTGGATCGCGTTGGCCTTCGGTGCGCAGGTGTCCGACATTCAGATCGCGGTTTCGAAAACGTCGGACGCACTTGGCCCGTGGCAGTCGGTCAAATTCCAGGGGTACACCGCCGGCGGCACCGCCGATTATCCGACTTTGGCGCTCGATAATAATGCGGTCTATATCGGCACCAACAATTACAACTCGGCGGGCAATTTCCGCGGGACGACGCTGAACGTCATTCCGCTTGGCAGCCTGGTGAATGCAATCGCACCGACCGTTACTGGTAAGGTGGCCTTCACGACACCCTATACGCCGGGCGGCTCGAACGATTATACGCGCGGTTTCGCGATCCAGGGCGTGAACAGCTCCGACGCCGGCACGACCGGTCATATCCTGGCTGTCTCGCTCATCACCGCCGATATCAACAGCTATGATGTGCTGAATGCCGGAACCGCCGGCGCGACGCGCACCGCTTCGGTGTTCGTCGGCACCAATGACTATGACGGCAACGGCCCGGCGCGTCAGCCGAACCTGGTTCCCGATACCGGTCCGACCACCGACTTCCCCGACAATAACCGCGTGATCGACACGCTCGACGACCGGATCGGGTCGAGCGTCTACGAGGTGAACGGCAAGATCTACAGCGTCCACACCGTCACGCCGACCGGCACCGACTATACCGTGGTTCGCTGGTCGATCATCGACGCCGCGACGCATACGCTTCTGGGCGAGGGCGACATCGGGGATTCGACCCACGATTATTATCAGGGCTCGCTGGCGGTAAACAGCCTGGGCCAGGTGGTGATCGGTTACGATCGGTCGGGCTCCGGCGCGGACGGTCGCATCACTTTCGCGGCGCGGACCTTCATCACAGTTGGGAACAAGCTCATCCAGAAAGGCGACGAGGCCGTTTTGCGGGTGAGCCTGGTCGACGATTATCACAATGGCAGCGTCGATGGGCAGATCGCCCTCGGCCGGCAGCGCTGGGGCGATTATAGCGCGGTCAGCCTGGACCCGACCGATTCTTCCAAATTCTGGGTGATCGGCGAATATGCCCGCGAATATAATGATGCGGCCGGCGGCCATCCGGGCGGCAGCGGCGGCTCGCGCTGGGGCACCTGGATTGCCGAAATCGATGCCGGATCGGTTCCGGAGCCGTCGGCCTGGATGACGATGCTCGCAGGCTTCGCCTTCATCGGCTACAGCATGCGCCGGCGTCGGGTGGTCATTTCGGCCGCATGATCATTGGAGGGGCCGGGGCGGTCACGTCCCGGCTCCTGCCTCCCCGATCGCACGGGGATGACAGATGCTGAAGGCCTTGATCACCGTCGCACTGGGCATGACGGCCGCCGGCCCGACACCGTTGCTGGGCAACTGGGCGGGCTCCGGGATCGGCATGAAGGTGACAGCCGAGGGCGCGGTCGTGAGTTTCGATTGCGCCTCTATCCGAATCAGCAAACCGCTGGAGCTTGGGAGCGACGGCAACTTCACCGCGGAGGCGCGCGCTTCGCATTATAAACCGGGGCCGCAACTCGCCGACCAGCCGACGGCCGAATCCGTTTCGCGCGTCTCCGGTGTGCTCCACGGCAACGTGCTTAGCCTGACGGTGACCGAACCGGGCCGACCACCGGCATCCTATGCGCTGCAGCGAAATGCGCGCCTGAAGCTTCGTCGCTGTCTTTAGGAAGACAGCTTCACATCAGCGCATCGGCAAGGTCCCCCTTGCGGACGATCCGCACCTCGTCCAACCCCAGCCATTCCGCCATCAGCCCAAGCTCCGCCATCAGGCGGGAGGGCGTTTCGTCAGGCGCGTCCTGCTCGCGATGGGCGCTTTGCACGACCAATTGCCCCGCTTGTCGATCGGCCTTCAGATCGACCCGCGCGACGATCTGCCCATCCATAAGGAAGGGCAGGACATAATAACCGTGCACGCGCTTTTCGGCGGGCACGTATATCTCGATCCTGTAACGGGTGCCGAATATCCGTTCAGTGCGCGCGCGTTCCCAAATCAACGGGTCGAACGGCGCGAGCAGGGCCTGGCCCGCGATGCGGCGGGGGATTTTCGCCTCGGCATGGAGGTAAGCGGGCTGGCTCCAGCCGCGGACCTGCACCGGGCGCAGCGTGCCCTGTTCGACCAGCTCGGCAATGCGGGGCAAGGCGTCGGCCGGCTTCAAGCGGAAATAGTCGCGCAGGTCGGCGGCGGTGGCGATGCCGAGCGCGCGCGCCGAATAGGCGAGTAGCGCGCGTTGTGCATCTGCTTCGGTTGGCGTCGGCACGTCGAGCACGGCGCGCGGCAGGACGCGTTCGGGCAGATTGTAGACGCGTTCGAAGCTGGTGCGCCGGGTGGCGGTGGTGATGAGGCCCGACCAGAACAGATATTCGAGCGCCTGTTTGGTATCGCTCCAGCCCCACCAGCCGCCTTGCCCGCGCGTTTCGGCGATGTCGGAGGCGGCGAGCGGACCTTCGTCGGCGATGCGCTTGAGCAGCGCATCAGCCTCGGCGCGCTTCTCGGCCGCGAAGGGCTTCACATTGCCCCACACGCCGATCCCGCGCTCCGCGCGCGCCATCCGCCAGCGGAGCAGGGGATGGAGATCGAGTGGGAGGAGCGAGGCCTCATGCGCCCAATATTCGAACAGGCGGCGCTTCGATTTCGGGCCCCAGGCGGCCTGATCGAGCAGTTCGCGCGGATAGGCGCCGAGCCGCGCGAAGAGCGGGAGGTAATGGGCACGTACCAGCACGTTGACGCTGTCGATCTGATGCAAGGCCAGCCGTTCGATCACGCGCCGCAAATGCCCCGGTGTGATCGCGCCGGCCGGGCGGGCCTGGCCGAAGCCCTGGGCGGCCAGCGCGATCCGCCGGGCCTCGCCGGGGGACAGGGCCTGCTTCAGGATTCGTCGTCCTCCTGTTCCGCCAGCTCCATGAAATTGCGCGCGGCGTGGCGGTCGGCTGCATCCTTGAAGGCGACGTCGAGATCAGGTGCGGCACCGAGCAGGTGGAGCAAGGCCCACAAAGCGAAGCGGCGCCCGCGATCCTTCTCCAGTCCGAAATCGACCGTGATGCGCTCGACGCCGGCGGTGAGCGCGGACGGCGGGATGGCCGCGACATCGTCCGTGCCGAAATAATGACGGAGCTGATCGTCGAGCAGCATGATCCCGCCTTAACCGACCAGGCCGGACGGGCAAGTCATTCGAATATCTCCGCGAGCCTGGTGGCGGGCTGTCCGCCATCGCGGTCCAAGAGTGCGACATAGAGCGAGCAGATTAAAGCGAGATGGAATGCCATGGCCACGACATGGATGGCGGTGAGGATGAGGAAGGGGGCTGGACCGAGCAGATATGCGGGGTCGGCGAGAGTACCATCCATAAAAAGCGACAGCAGGTGCTGGGAAGCCCACAGGAACAGCAATATCCCGACCTGCGTGACCAGCAATAGCACGAATATTTGCCAGATCGTGCCGGATGTGAGCTCGTAGCTCCGCCGCAGGGTCGCCAGAGGGCCGGTCTTTTCGGCAGCCGTTACTGGCCCGATGACCGACAAGATGCAGGCGAGGATGATGCCGGGGACGATGAGCAGCGCAATACCGACAATGACGCTGACGAGGTAAATGAATCCCAACATCGCGAACAGCGGAAGCTTCAGCAGTGCCGCGGACATCGCCTTGCGGAAGTCGCGTCCTGCCGACTCATGGTGGGCAAGGACGATCCCGATCAACGCGCCCTCGCCGAACAAACCTGCCACGGCGGCGACGAGGCTGATCAAACATGTGACGGCCAGAAACAGGGCGATGGCGGCAAACTCGGCGGTTGATGGCCGGTAGGAAGCGGCGGCCAGTTCGGCGAATCGACCAGGAAGCGTAGTCACAAGCGCAATCGCGAATACGCTTCCCGGGCGGCTGCCGATCATATCGACGGCTTCGAACAGAACGGCGCCTACATCGATCGGCGGCCGGTCAGGAGGTGGCTGTTCCATATTCTCTTCAAGCTCTCCGGAGGACACTATTCGAATATCTGTCCGAGCCTATTCATCCCTGGACCTTCCTTTGCTTCGCGCAGTTCGACGTAAAGCGCGGTCTGAAGTGCGGCCAAGAACGCAGCCTCTATCGTGCTAACGACGAGGCTCAGCAGCATCGGTCCTACCGAGGAAGCCGCTGCGGGATCCCGATAGCTAAAGCCCAGTATTAGCAGCCCCAGGAAGCCGACGACGAAGCCGATACCCATCGCGATCAGGATCACCAGTAGGGCAAGACCGAAGATCGTCCAACGCGCGCCCCGAGTGAGCTCGTCGGCGCGCTCGAATGCCTGGCTGATGCTGACCGGCTCTTCCACCGTGACGGGGACGATCACCGCCCAGGCCACGGCAATAAAGATGCCTGGGAGGAGAAGCAGCATGAAACCCAGCAAAACGGCGAGACTAAACAGGATCGACACGACGACGATCGGGATCACGCGCCGAAAAGCGATTTCGAGGCATTCGCCGGGACTGGCCCATCTACCCTGGCTATATGCGACCGTCGCTCGCGTAATGCAGCCGATTGCCAGCGACTGAAATATAAGGCCCGCGACGAAACCGCTCAGTCCAAGCCCGATCGCCTTTCCCACCGTCAGGACGGGTGAAAGCCGTAGAACGTTAACGAAATAACTGAAGGCGAGGCGCGGCAGCGCGGTCAGCAGCAATGCCGCGCCCAGAACGACTGTGGGATTGTCGCCGATCATGCCAAACGCGCGACGGAATATCCTTCCGATGGAAACGGAACGGTCTGTCGTTCCTGTCATGTCAACACCCCCCCCGTGCCGTCGCCCCGACGGCAGATCTAGACTGTATCGGCTCCAAGCATCTGTCCAGTCGGGATAATTCGACCGATTTGACCGAAAATCCTTCCATTCCGCATTGCGGGCGCGGTTGGTTGCGATACACAAGCTGGCGTATCGTGAGGGGGCGATCATAGCGGGTCCTGCACAGACGGCTGGCGAATGCTTCGCCGCGGCGCATCGCGCGCTGCGGGCGAATTCCGACATCCAGTTCGATCTTCACCGGGTGCCGCCGCCGCACCCCCCGCCGGCCTGGCTCACCGCCATCGGCGACTGGATCCGGGGCATATTGCGGCCGGTCGGCCGCTTGTTCGACTGGCTGGGGAGCTTCATTCCCGACGCGCCTTATGCGCGGATTATCTTCTGGTCGGTGCTGATCGCTGCCGCCGCCGGGCTGGGGTGGATGGTCTGGACGCGCTGGCAGGATGGCGTCTGGCGCATGCCGCGCCTGCGCTTCCGCAGAGCGGGCTCGTCCGACAATGGAGAAGAGGAATATTGGCAGCCGGAGGCCGCGCCCGCGCGCGCCTGGCTGGAGGAAGCCGACCTGCTCGCGGGCGAGGGACGCTTTGCGGAGGCGGCGCACCACCTGCTGATCCGCAGCATCGAGGATATCGGCCGGCGTCGGCCCGGGCTTGTCCAGCCCGCATTGACCAGCCGCGACCTGGCACGCGCACAGGCGGTGCCGCCCCGTGCGCGACAGCTCTTCTCGGGCATTGCCGCGGTGGTCGAACGCAGCCTGTTCGGGGGACGGCCGGTCGGCGCCGACGACTGGGCGGAATGCCGATCGGCCTATGCCGATTTCGCCAAAACGACGGCGTGGAAACTGGCGGCATGAGCGATCTCGCCATCGGCCGCCGCGCCGGCGCACGAACCGATCCGTTCCGCGTGCGCACGGTCGCGCTGATGCTGGCGATCGGCATAATGGGCTTCGTCGGCATGCTGGTGATCGGCGCCTTTGCGCCCGACCTGCGATCGGGGCGTAACGGCGGCGCGCATGCCTTGTCCAATGCGGCGGTGGGGTTCAGTGGCATCGTCCAGCTCGCCGACGCCACCGGCCGCAACGCCCGGATCATCCGCAGCGAACATGATTTCGATTCCGAGGATCTGCTGGTGGCGACCCCGGACCATGGCTGGCAGGATCTGAACGCGCTGCTGAGCGCGCGCACGACCAAGCCGACTTTGTTGGTGATGCCGAAATGGGCGACGGTTGCCGATCGCGATCATAGCGGCTGGGTAAAGGTTGCGGGCCTGACTTGGGAATTCGATCCGTCGCGCCTGCTTGCGCCCGAGACGGAACTGATGGTCCACCGGCGGCGGAGCGACGGCGCGCCGCTCGTCGCGGCGGCGGACTTCGATCCGAACATCCGTTTCGCCGCGCCGCGCGTGCTGCAGGTGATCACCGCCAAGAAGACCGGCAAGGATCAGAAGCGGCGCAAGGTGGTGCCGCTGCTGACCGACGGCAAAGGCGGGGCCGTGCTCGTGCGCTATGGCGACGGGCCACTTTATGTGCTGGCTGATCCGGATCTGCTCTCGAACGCCGGGGTCAAGAACCCCCGGCAGGCGGCCGCCGCACTGGCGATGCTCGACTGGCTGAACTGGAGCGGGGCGACGTCGATCGGTTTTGACGTGACGCTGAACGGATTGGGCCATTCGCAGAGCCCGCTCAAATTGGCGTTCATGCCGCCTTTCCTGGCGATGACGCTGACGCTGGCGATCGTGCTGCTGCTGGCCGGCTGGCATGCGCTCGGGCGCTTCGGGCCGGTTCGGCCGCGCGAGCGTGCGATCGCGCTCGGCAAGGCGGTGCTGGTCGAGAATAGTGCCAAGCTGATCCGCCGGGCCGGACGCGAGACGGCGCTGGGCGCGCGTTATGTCGAGGTGATCCGCGAGCGCGCGGTCGCCACGTTTGGCGTGCCGGCACGGCTCAAGGGGGCCGCGCTCGACGCCTATCTCGACAGGATGGGCGCACGCGGCGGGCACAGGTTCAGCGAGCTCGCGCGCGCGGCGGAGGCGACGCAGGACCGCGCCGCTTTGGTCGCGGCTGCAAAGGCGCTCCACCAATGGCAAAGGGAGAAAAAAGGGTGACGGTGGAAGAGGTCCAGGCGCTGGGCGGCGCGATCCGCAGCGAGGTGGCCAAGGCCGTCATCGGCCAGGACGAAACGCTCGATCTGATGCTGATCGCGCTGTTCGCGGGTGGGCACGTCCTGCTCGAGGGGCCGCCGGGCACGGCAAAGACGCTGCTCGCGCACAGTTTCGCTGCCGCGGTTGGGCTGCAATTCGGGCGGATCCAGTTCACGCCCGATCTGATGCCGGGGGACATTATCGGCACCAACTTGTTCAACTTCCAGACGTCCACCTTCACGCTGACGCGCGGGCCGATTTTCACCGCCTTGCTGCTCGCTGACGAAATCAACCGCACGCCGCCCAAGACGCAGGCGGCCCTGCTCGAGGCGATGCAGGAACGCACCGTCACGATCGACGGGCAGAGCCTGCCGCTGCCCGAGCATTTCATGGTGATCGCGACGCAAAATCCGATCGAACAGCAGGGCGTCTATCCACTGCCGGAGGCACAACTCGACCGGTTCCTGTTCAAGCAGCGCGTCGATTATCCGACCGCCGAGGAGGAACAGCGCATCATCGCCACGCATGGCGCGCGCCAGACCGCCATGTCGCCCGAGGATTGGGGTGTGAAGTCGGTCACCGACGGCGAGACGATCACGCAAGCGATCGCCACCGTGGCGGGCGTGCGGCTGGCCGACGAGGTGGTCGCCTATATCGCGGCGCTGGTACGCGGCACGCGCGTCGTCGCCGACCTGGAAAGCGGCGCGTCCCCGCGTGCCGGCGCGATGCTTGCGGGTGCGGCGCGCGCGCGGGCGGCGATGGAGGGACGCGACTTCGTCATCCCCGACGACGTCAAGGCACTGAGCCGACCATTGCTGCGCCATCGCCTGATCCTCTCGCCCGCCGCCGAAATAGACGGCCGTGCGGTCGAGGAGGTCGTCACGGGCATCATCGAGAGTATCGAGGCGCCGCGTTGATCAGGCCGACGCGCCTGGCGATCTGGGCGGCCGCGACAGGTGCGCCGGTGGCGCTGCTGCTGGGCGTGTTGCTGCCGCGCATCTGGTATGCGGGCCTGGCGTGGCCGGCGGCGGTGGTGCTGCTGACGATCCTGGATGCGCTGACCGGTGCCGGCCCACGCCGGGCGACACTGAACGTCGCCATGCCCGGCACCGCGCCGGTCGGCGGTGATGCGGATGCGACGATCGAAGTGACGGTGCCCGGGCGCGGGGCGCCGCGCTGGTGCGAGGTGGCGCTCGACGGCGATCCGCTGCTGCTGATGAGCGACGAGGGTCGGCTATGGCTGCCGCTCGAGGGGGGGCGCGGCGAAGGCGTGCTGCCGATCGTCACGATCCGCCGCGGCGCGGCGCGCGTCGAGCGGCTGTGGCTGCGCTGGACGGGCCCTCTCGGCCTGGTCTGGAAACAGGTTCAGCGGCCAGCGGCGTTGCGCACTTTGGTGCTGCCCGATGTGCGGCCGGTGCGCGAGAGCGGCGCGCGCATCTTCGAGCGTCACGCGCTGCAAGGCCTGCTTGCCCAGGTGGATCGCGGCGACGGGTTGGATTTCGATGCACTTGTCGAGTTCCGTTCAGGCATGGACCGGCGCGCGATCGACTGGAAACAGTCGGCGCGGCACATGAAATTGCATGCCAAGGAATTCCGGTCGGAACGCAACAGCCAGATCGTGTTCGCGGTCGATTGCGGGCGGCAGATGAGTGAACCGATCGCCGGTCTGCCGCGCGTTGACCGGGCCGTGTCGGCGATGCTGCTGGCGGCGTGGATCGTGCTCAAGCTCGGCGACCGGGTCGCGCTCCACGCCTTCGATAGCCGGCCACGCATCGCCTCCGGCCTGATCAGCGGCACGACGGCCTTCCCGGAGCTGCAGCGGCTCGCCGCCGACATCGATTATGGCGGCGAGGAAACCAATTACACCTTCGCGCTGACCAATCTCGCAACCGTGCTCAAACGGCGTTCGATGATCGTGCTGTTCACCGAATTCACCGATCTGACCTCGGCCGAGTTCATGGTGCGCGCGGCGGCGCGGCTGACCGAGACGCACCTTCTGCTGGTGGTCGTGTTCCGCGACGACGAGCTCGAGGCACTGGTCGAGGCCGAACCGCAGAGTGCGGATGACGTGACGCGCGCGGTCACCGCGGCGGCCTTGCTGCGCGATCGTCAGCTCGTGCTGCTGCGGTTACGCCACTTGGGCGCGCATGTGATTGAAAGCCCCTATGGCCAGGTCGCCGAGGGGCTGGTCTCCGCTTATGTCGATCTCAAGCGGAGGGACCTGCTGTGAACGCGGCCGAACCGATCCTGGTCAATGCCAGCCGTTTCCGCGCGGCGCATGAGCTCGACTGGAAGCGGCTCGACGGCATCGTTTCGCGGATCGAGCGGCGGGGTATCGGTGCGCTCACCGAAAACGACCTGCTGATGCTGCCCTTGCTCTATCGCTCGGCCTTGTCGGCCTTGTCGGTGGCGCGCGAGACGTCGCTCGACCGCGCATTGACCAATTATCTCGAGGCTTTGTGCACGCGCGCTTATTTCCAGATCTATGGAGTGCCGACGAGCTTCTGGACGCAGCTCAAGGAATTCTTCGTGCGGGGCTGGCCACAAGCGGTGCAGAGCCTGTGGCGCGAAACGCTGGTCGCCGTCGTGCTGACTTTGGTCGCGGCGGTGACGGCCTTCCTGCTGGTCATGCATGATCCGAGCATCTTCTATTCGATTATCCCCGATAGCCTCGCCGGCGGGCGCGACCCGTCCGCCAGCGCGGAGTCGCTCAGGCAGACGCTGTACAGCGAAGGCAAGGAACAGGATTGGCTCGCCACCTTCGCCACCGCGCTGTTCACGCACAACGCGCAGATCGCGATTTTCGCCTTCGCGCTGGGCTTCGCCTTCGCCATCCCGACCGTGTTGCTGATCGTCTATAACGGTCTGATGCTGGGCGCCTTCCTGGCGGTGTTCGCCGCCAAGGGGCTGGGCCTGGAGGCGGGCGGCTGGCTGTTCATCCATGGTACGACCGAAATATTTTCGATCATATTGTCAGGCGCGGCGGGCTTCCGCATCGGCACGGCGATAGCCTTTCCGGGGCGCTCGGCACGCGCCGACTTTGCCTTCGCGGTCGGGCGGCAGGCGTCGGCGGTGATGGCGGGGGCGGTGGTCATGCTGATCCTGGCCGGCCTGCTGGAAGGAATCGGCCGGCAGACGATCCTGAACGACGGTGCGCGCTACGCGATCGGCGGCGCGATGCTCGCCGGGTGGCTGACCTATTTCTACGCCGTCCGGAAGCGCAATGTGGCCGTTTCGTAAGCGCGGGCCGAAACCGCCGCACAGCCTGCGGCGAAGCTTCGTCACGCCCGAAGGCGTGGATCTGCAGCTCGAGTTGGGCGGGGCCGGCGCGCGCGCCGCAGCCTTCATGCTCGACGCATTGTTCATGCTGATCGTGCTGATCGTCGCCTCGATAGTGATCGGCTTGCTCGCCGCGGCGGCCAAGTCGCAATTGATGGTGATCCTGTGGCTGATCGGCTTCTTCGTGCTGCGCAACGGATGGTTCATTCTGTTCGAGATCGGCGGCCGCGGCGCCACGCCGGGCAAGATGGCGCTTGGCTTGCGCGTGGTCGCGCGTGACGGGGCGCCCCTGACCGGCGGCGCGGTGATCGCGCGCAATGCGATGCGCGAGATCGAGGTGTTCCTGCCTTTGTCTTTCCTGGGCTATCAGGCGAGCCAGGAAGCGTCGGACGCCTTCCTCGCTATCTTCGCGCTGTCGTGGAGCGGCATCTTCCTGTTCTTTCCGCTGATGAACCGCGATCGGTTGCGCGTAGGCGACCTGGTCGGCGGCACGTGGGTTGTGCGCACCGTGCGCACCAAGCTCGCCGCGGACCTCGGCGCCGAGGAGGAGGTTGCGCGGCCGCGCCGCAGCTTCACCGACGCCGCGCTCGACCTCTACGGCGTCTATGAATTGCAGACGCTGGAAGAGGTGCTGCGCGTCGGCCGGCCCGAAGCTTTAGCGACCGTGGCGGCCGCGGTGCGGCGGAAGGCGGATCTGCCCGATGACGGCGACGATCTGGGCTTTCTGACCGATTATTATCGCGCTTTGTGCGTGCGGCTGGAACGCGGCATGATGCTCGGCCGTCGCCGCGACAACAAATTCTCCCCCGCGGTCAGCCGGCGCGGCTGAGCCTGGTCAGTGCCCGGCATCCGGCTCCGCCGCGCGTTGCGGTAATATGAGCACGCATAGCAGGATGAAGGCCGCCAGCACCGCCGTCGCCAGGGGGCGGCTGAACGCCAGGCCGCCATCGGCTACCGGCTTGTCGAACAGATCCCCGAGCGTGGCGCCGAGCGGGCGGGTCAGGATGAAGGCCAGCCAGAAGAGCAGGACGTGCGAGATTGCGGTCCAATAATAAGCCGCCACGATCAGCAGCAATCCTCCCGCAAAGACCAGAGCGCCGCCTTCGTAACCAAGCCCCGCATCGGCAATCCAGTCACCGAGCGCTGTGCCGAGGGTCTGTGAGAAGGTGATCGTCAGCCAGTAGAAGAATTCGGCCCTGGTGGTGCGGATGCTGCGCACCGAGATCGTCCCCAGTGTCCAATACCACGCGGCGAGCGAGATGCCGACGCAGGCGAGCAACAATAGCGATCCGCCAAGATAGCCGATGCCGAGCGAGCGATCGGCAAAGTCCGCCATCGTCGTGCCGGCGGTGGTCGAGGCGATGATCGTTGCCCAGTAGAGAAAAGGGTGGAAACGCCTCGCCGCCATCTGCCAGGCGACGAACAGCACCAGCAGAGCTGCAAAAATCCCGGTCGCGGCGAGATAGCCGAGATCCATCGTCATGCTGACCGTATCACCGCCGGTCTCGCCAAGTGTAGTCGCGGCGATCTTGATCACCCAGAACACCAAGGTGATTTCGGGTACCTTGCTGCGTGCCGTGACCTGTGTATCTGCGCTCTGCATGCCCGCTTCCCTGATTCAGCTCGACGGATAATGACAAGCCGCTCTGTAGGCTACAGGGCCATGACGATGTCGCGCGCGCGGATTCCGCTTTTGGCTCTTTCCGGCCTCGCCTGCGCATGGGCGGGCGTCGCCATCGCCGGTCCGCCATTCGTGAGCGACGATCCGGAACCGACCGAAGCCGGCCATTGGGAAATATATGGCTTCGCTGCCGGATCGCACATCACGGGCGCCAGCAGCGGAGCGGCGGGGCTCGACATCAATTATGGCGGCGCGCCTGATCTGCAGCTCACCGCCGTGGTGCCGCTCGATTACGAAACGGGCGGGGAGAGGGAAGCTGGCATCGGCAATGTCGAGCTCGCCGCCAAATATAAATTCATTCACCAAAAAGCGGGCTCGCTGCTGCCCGACGTTGCTTTCTTTCCACGCGCTTTCGTGCCCACCGGCGGGCATCGGTTCGGGACCGGGCGGGTCAGCCTGTTGCTGCCTTTATGGGCGCAGAAGGATTTCGGGAAATGGTCGCTGTTCGGCGGGGGCGGCTATCAGATCAATCCCGGGCGGGGGCAGCGCGATTTCTGGCTGACCGGCATCGGGCTGCAGCGCAGCGTGAGCGAGCGCCTGTCGGTCGGCGCGGAAATCTACCACCAGACCGCCAACGCGGATGATGCTCGCCGGTTCACCGGCGTCAATATCGGCGCTCTCTACAAGTTGAGCGACCGTTGGTCGCTGCTGGGATCAGCCGGGCCGGGGCTGGAGCATGCGCGATCGGAAGGGCGCTACGGCTTCTATTTCGCGCTCAAGGCGGATTATTGATCCAGAGCACGGTGCTGCACCCTTGAGGGGTGGCCGACCGTTGAACCCGCATGCGATATTCGTCGCCACATCCGGACAAGGCGCGGTTGAGCGCGGGCGCGATCACGCTGGCGGTCCATCTTGGGCTGGCCGGCCTGTTCCTTTTCGCGCTCACGCAGCGCTGGCAAGCGCCATCAAGGCTGGTCGATGCGACGCCCCCGATCACGGAAGTGCCGCTGCCGCCGCCCCCGCCGCGCGTGCCCCCTCGCCATAATAGCGTCGCAAAGGCAGCGCCGCGACCGAAGCCAGGCAGGGCCGAGCCTGCTCCCGCCGCGATTGCCGCGCCGGCGCCGCGGATCATCCCCGCGATCATCCCTCTGGCTCCCGTGCTTGGCACCGTGCCTGCGGGCGGCGGTGGCACTGGTGGAACGGGCGCGGGCACGGGCGGCAATGGTGAGGGTGGCAGCGGCTCTGGTGGAGGAGGCACGCCGCCAGAGCAAATCGGCGGACGCATCAAGGATCGCGACTATCCGCACAATCTAAGCGAAAGCGGCATCTCGGGCACGGTTTCGGTGCGCTACCGGGTCGGCGTCGATGGACGGGTGAGTGACTGCCTCGTCACCCATTCCAGCGGATCGGAGGCGCTCGATACGCTTACCTGTCGGCTGATCGAGCAGCGGTTGCGCTTTCGCCCCTCACGCGACGAGGAGGGACGACCTGTTCCCGCCTTCATCGTCGAGAATCATAGCTGGATCATTCCTCCCGCGCCCTCTCCCGCAGGGGAGGGCGCGGACAAGGGTCATTCGCAGCGATAGCCGTTGCGGCGATTCTGCGCGTCGTCATTCTTCTGATCGAGATGCTTGCCGAGCACGCCGCCGCCGCCCGCGCCGAGCAAGGTACCGAGCACGCCGCCACCCAGCGCGTGGCCGATCAGCCCGCCACCGATGGCGCCGAGCACGAGACCGGTCGTGCCGTCGCTGCGTTTGCAATAATAGCGACCATCGCTGCCGCGATAGACGCGATCCTCGGCCGCAAGTTCGCGCGCCTCGCGGCTGCCGTGCGCATAATGATGCGCCGGATCCCAGTCGCTGTCGCGATCGCCATTCCAAACATAGTCGTTGTCGCTGGTCTGGGCCGCAACCGGCGCGGCGATCATGGCCGCCAGCGCGACCTGTGCAAGAATCTTACTCATGGGGTTACTCCTTCCTGCCGCCCGCCTAACGAGACTGGCAGAAAAGGGTTGCGTGGCAGAACTAGCCGCGCGCCAGCACCGAGCGCGCTTCGATCAGCTGCCACGCGAGCAAGGCGGGAAGGCCGATCGCGACGTCACGCGCGCGTTTGGCGATCGACAGAGCCAGCGCGATTTCCGGCGGAAGCCCGAACAATGGGCCGACCAGCACATAAGCCGCCTCTTGGAAACCGATCGCGCCGGGAACCGCGAAGGCGACGCTGCGCACGGTGAAGATCAGGCTCTCGATCGCGAGCACCCACAAAAGCGGCAGAGGCACGCCGATCAGCCGCAGCAGGATCCACGCTCCGGCTGCGCTCGCCGCCCAGCCGGCCAGGTTGAACAGGAAGGACAAGGCGATGTGTCGGCGGTGCGAATAGATACGGCTCAGTTCGGCATCGACCGCGTCGAATCCCCCCGCCGCCGTGGGCAGCACGTGCCGCGCGAGACGCGAGGCAAGGCTCAACAGCGGACGCTGGCCGAATATGACCAGAGCCATGATCGCGATCAGCGCTGCTGTTCCGCCCATCACTGCCGGGCGCAATGCCGCGCCATGCTCCCCCAGCAACAAGGATGCCATCGCAGCCAGGCCGAAGAAGGTGAACAATACTTGGCTCGCCATCTCGGTTGTCATGTCGACGATCATCGACGCATAGACGCGCGGTTTGGCGACGCCATGGCTGATCAGCGTGCGCGTGCCGACGATGATCCCGCCGATCTGGGAAAAGGGAAGCAGGTCTGCCACCGCCTCGCGGATCAGCCGCGCCCAGGTGAATGTCACGATCCTGCGGGTGCGCTCGCCCGGCGCGGCGGTAAGCCACGCCCCGCCGAGCAGGACGAACACGCCGAGCGAATAGAGGTAGTAGAGAATCGCACCCGCCCAGCCGATGCGGTGCGCGGCCTCGGCCACACCGCCAAGCCCGATCGACCGGAACGTCCAGAGCGCGACCGCCAGGCCAACGATCGTCGCGGCCAGCAGGCCGATATGCGCGCTTTTCTTCAGCTTGCCCTTGCCGATCGGGGATTGCCCGCGAATTTGAGCGCCAGACCTATCATCGCGGGCACGAACCTAGGGCGCTTCAGCCGCCGATCATAGAGCGAAAGACGGCGATCATTCTCGGCAAGGCAGATACGCGCCAATTCCGGGAAGGTGACTTCGACGCCGAGCTCTTTCGAGCCGTTCAGGGTGAAATTATTCTCCTGCGCCTTGCTATTGTCGCCCATGCCGCGCGCAAGGCTGATCCGCTCGCCGATCAGGAACAGCCACACCACCAGCACCTTCAGTTCGAACAGAGGCCGGCGCCACCAGGGCATGTTGCGCCGCCACCAGGCGACCCAGTTGACGAAGAACAGGATGTGGCGTCCCTCCTCGCGCATCACCGGCTCGAACGTTTCCACCAGCTCGTGCGGAAAGAAGCCCGAGTCCTTCGCGAGCTTGAACAGGCCGAAGCCGAAGAAGCTATCGATACATTCCGAATAGCCCGTGCGTAAAAAGGCGAATTCGGGGTCGCGCGGCGGTTTATATTCAGGTTCGGGCGCAAGCTCGATGCCATAGGCCTCGACCATGTTCGACAGGACCAGCTTGTGCCGGCTTTCCTCGAACGCGTTCATTTCGATCGCGGCCTTCAGCAGCCGATCGCGCACCTGCTCCCCGAACGTCTTCACGTTCATTCCGGCGCGGCCCTCGGTCGCGACGGCAATATCCCAGATCGGCAGCGAGACAATCCGGTCGCGAGTTTCGTCGTCGAGCTTCGGCCAGTCGATTACCGCCGGGCGATAAGGATCATGCGTATCGAGCAAGGTACGACTGAGCAGAGTCAGATGCTCCGGGCTGCCCCATCTTATCGTCCCGGCCGGAAGCGGCGCGGCCGCGTCATAATCGCCCCAGGTGCGCGTGAGCTGCATCGTCCGACCTTCTCAAACAAAATCCGAAAAGCGGCCAAGCGCGACGCCGTCGCGCCGCAACCGGTCCTTGGCAAGATCGTCGGTCAGCGCCGCAAGTTCCCCGGCATAGGCATAACCCGGTGCCGAACCGGGATAGGCGCCGGTCGCGGGGTGGGTGTAGATTTCGGAGAGGCCGTCCGGCAGATGCTCGATCAGCCCACGCAGGCGGTTGGTGTCGAGCGCGCCAGACCAGGCGAGGCCGAACACATGATCTGGGACGAGCAGACCCGCAGCCCGCATCCGCGCGCGGACCAAGCCCGCCCATGGGCGGGCGATGTCAACGCGGCCGGTACCAGGTTCGATTGCGTTCAACACGCGGCGCGGTTCGATCGGCGCCCGGATCGCTTTCATCCCATAGCGCTGGCCGACTGAGAGGATCGTCGACGCAATCGTCGGATGGAGGTGAAAATGCTTGTGGGCGTTGACATGGTCGAGCAGCAGGCCGGTCGCGGCGAAACGCGCAAACTGGGCTTCGACCTCCGCACGGAGCTGGGTGCGGGCCGAAGGTTTGGTAAAAATCGCTATAGATGTGCGAACCATATCGGTTCTAAAGCGCCCTGAGGCGTCGACCAGATCGGGGAGCTGTCCGGGCGGGAGCGCCGGCCTGCCCTCGACCAGTACGACGTGCAGGCCGACGCCGAGCCTGGGCATCGTCCCCATGCGCGCCACGGCATCGTCGGCCGCGTCGCCTGTGACCATCAGGCTGGCGGCAGTGAGAATTCCGTCGCGATGCGCCTGCTCAACCGCCTCGTTCACTTCACGTGCGGCGCCGAAATCGTCGGCGGTGACAATCAGCTTCTTCATGAGCCCGCCCCTTGCAGGGGGAGGATTTCCTACGCCGCTTCCTTGCGCGTGCGCAGGAAGTTGAAGAATTCGACGCCCTCGCGCAGCCGCCGCTTCATCATGTCGAAATCGCGCACCATTTCGCCGACGATCGCGCCGATCTTGCGGGGTCGGAAGTAGAAGCGTTTGTACATCTCCTCGACCTTGTCGAAGATCACCTCCGACGAGAGGTGGGGATAGGAGAGCTGCGCAATCTGCGTGCCGCCGTCGGTGAGCAGATGGTCGGTGCCGTCGAACCAGCCATTCTCGACCGCCTGCTTGTAGAGGAAGGTGCCGGGATAAGGCGCCGCGAGGCTGACCTGGATCGTGTAAGGGTTGATCTCGATCGCGAAGCGGATCGTTTCCTCGATCGTTTCCAGCGTCTCGCCGGGGAGACCGAGAATGAAGGTGCCGTGGATGACGATGCCGAGTTCGTGGCAGTCCTTGGTGAACCGCCGCGCGACGTCGACCAGCAGGCCCTTCTTGATGTTGTGGAGGATCTTCTGGTTGCCGCTCTCATAGCCGACCAGCAGCAGGCGCAGCCCGTTCTCCTTCAGGATTTCGAGCGTCTTCCTCGGCACGTTGGCCTTGGCGTTGCAGCTCCAGCTGACCTTGAAGCCGGGTTTGCCGAAGCCCAGCTTGCCGAGCGCGCGCGCCAGATCCTCGACGCGGTCATGCACGTCGGTCAGCGTATCGTCGTCGAAGAAGATCTCCTTCACCTCGGGCATTTCGCGCAAGATATATTCGACTTCCTCGATCACCTTGGGGATAGATCGGAAGCGATAATTGTGGCCTCCGATCGTCTGTGGCCAGAGGCAGAAGGTGCAGCGGCTCTTGCAGCCGCGCCCCGTGTAGAAGCTGACATAGGGGTGGCGCAGATAACCGCCGAAATATTTCTCGATCGTGAGGTCGCGCTTGTAGACGGGTGAGACCATGGGCAGCACGTCCATGTCTTCGATCGTGGCGCGGTTCTGGTTGCGTACGAAGCTGCCGTCGGGCGCGCGCCAGGTGATGCCGTCGACCTCCGCCAGCGGCTTGCCCTCGGCGACTTCCACAATCGTGAAATCATATTCCTCGCGCGCGACGAAATCGATCTCCGCGCAGGCCGCGAGACTCTTTTCGGGCTCGACCGCCACCTTGGCGCCGACGAAGCCGATCAGCGCCTTTGGATTGCGTTCCTTGATCAGTTTCGCGGTGCGGATGTCCTGCCCGAAGCTCGGCGTCGAGGTGTGGAGGATGATCAGATCCTTGTCGTCCACCTCATGCTTGATGTCGTCCCAGCTCTGGTCGTGCGCGGGAGCGTCGATCAGGCGCGAGCCTTCCACCATCGCGGCCGGCTGCGCGAGCCAGGTCGGGTACCAGAAGCTGCGCACCTCGCGCTTCATCTGGTAGCGCGCGCCCGCGCCGCCATCATAGCCATCGAAGCTCGGCGCCTGCAGGAAGAGGGTACGCATCATCGGCCTTGCGACTCCGTTTCGGCGGCGATCCGCCCGTCTGCACCCATTGTAAGACGCGCGCCCCGCCAATCAACCGATCGAGCCCCGAAAGATACGACGAAAATCGCCAATGAGAGCAAATCGCGAGCCGGAAGCAGCCATTTGGCCACGGTCGACGCGCCCGCGGCGGTATCGACCATGCCTGCGACCACGATCCGGGTGACCAGTGCAACCAGTGCCAGCGCGATCCCGGCCGCGGGGTGGAAGAGCGCGCCGAGGAGGGCAAGGGGCAGGGGAAAGGTGATCAGCGATCCGGCATAAGCCGGCCAGGACGTCAGGCCGCGCACCGTCGCCGCCCAGCGCAGTTCGTGCCGCCATAGCGACGCGAAGCTCGTCTCGTCCGAGCCGTGGGTCAGCAGCATCGGCGGTATGACGATATCCAGGCCCTGCGCCCGCACTGCTTTGCCTAAAGCGTGATCATCGGCGAGGATGTCGGCGAACGGCGCGAAGCCGCCGATCGCCTCAAGCGTCTCACGGCGCAGGGCGATGGTCGACCCCATACAGGCATCGCCGATCTGGCCGATCGCAGTGGCGAAGGTGGCGTTGGGCAGGAACTGATAGCTGAGGCCGGCTGCGGCCAGGCGGGACCAAAAGCCTGCATCGCCGCGACCCCGGTAAAGGCAACTCACCAGGCCGACGCGCGGCCGATCCAGCGCGGCGATCAGTTGTGCGAGGTAGGTCGGCGGGACCGCCATGTCGCTGTCGCTCAACACGACGATATCATGGGCGATATGGCGTTCCAAATTGATCAGGTTGGCGACCTTGCCGTTGCTGCCGTGCGGCGTTGGATCGACAATCAGGTCGACGCGGGCGTCCGGATAGCGGCGGCGCAGCTCTTCCACGACGCGAATCGCCGCATCGTCCCGGCGCTGCACGCCGCAAAGCAATTGGATCGGCCCTTGATGATCCTGCGCCAGGAAGCTGCGGAGGTTGTCAGCCAGCCGCGGCTCGATGCCGTGGAGGGGCTTCAGGATTGTGACCGCCGCGCCCGACGCGGCGGCGGACCGGGATGCCGCGAAGAAGCGGACCAGGGTCGCAGCAGCCGCCAGCATGTAGGCGGCCCCGATCGCGGCGAGTGCGAGACAGAGCCAGCCGAGGAGCGAGAGGATTGCCACGCACGACGCCCTAGGCGATTTCCCGGCCATCGGAAATCGCCGGTCGGCTTGCAGCAGCGAGGGTGACGATGGCCAAACGAGCAGCTAGGCGGAGCACGTGACGGAAGATGTGACGCTGGTGACGGGCGTGTCGGGCTTCGTGGGCGCGGCGGTGGCGCGCGCGCTCGCGGCGTCTGGTCGACGGGTGCGAGGACTTGCCCGGGCGTCGAGCGCGCGTACCAACCTCGCCGACTTTCCGGGCGAACTGGTCGAGGGCGATCTGCGGGATGCCGAGGCGGTGCGACGCGCGGTCGAGGGCGTGCGTCACCTGTTCCATGTCGCGGCCGACTATCGCATCTGGGCGCGCGATCCGGAGGAGATCGTGCGCAACAACCGGCTTACCACCGCCAACGTGATCGACGCCGCGCTCGCGGTCGGCGTCGAGCGGATGGTCTATACGAGCAGTGTCGCCACCTTGTTGCCCGATCCTGAAGGCGCGGCGGACGAGAGCCGGGTGGCGCGGCCCGAGCAGGTGGTCGGCGCATACAAGCGCAGCAAGGTCGTCGCCGAGGACCTGGTCCGCGCGGCAATTGCCGAACGCGGGTTGCCGGGGGTGATCGTCCACCCCTCGACCCCGATCGGGCCGCGCGACATCAGGCCGACGCCGACCGGACGGATCATCGTCGAGGCGGCGAATGGCCGAATGCCCGCCTTCGTCGATACCGGATTGAACCTGGTCCATGTCGACGATGTCGCACATGGGCACGTGCTGGCGCTCGAGCGCGGCCGCGTCGGCGAGAATTACATCTTGGGCGGACAGGATGTGAGCCTCGCCGAGATGCTGGCGACGATCGCGCATCAGATTGGCCGCAAACCGCCGACGGTGCGGGTGCCGCGCGCGCCGTTGGTCCCGCTCGCCTGGGCGAACGAGCAATGCGCGAAATTGTTTGGCTACGAACCCTTCCTCACGCTCGACGGCCTGCGCATGTCGGGGCACCACATGTTCTACAGTTCGGATAAAGCCGAGGCGGAGCTCGGTTATCGTGCGCGGCCTTATGAGCAGGCCGTCGCTGATGCGATCGCTTGGTTCCGGAAAGCGGGGATGATCCGATGATCGCCATTGCGGTCGGCGCGTTGGCACTGCTGATCTGGATCGGCCTATTCGGCTCCGGCTTCTGGCGCACCGACATCAATGACCAGCGCGCATCCAAAGCGGAGCCGGCAATATGGCCGTCGGTGGTCGCGGTCGTGCCTGCGCGCAACGAGGCGGACGTGATCGCGTGTTCTATCGGTAGCCTCGCTGCGCAGGATTATCCCGGGCCTTTCTCGATATTGCTGGTCGACGATAATAGCGACGACGGGACGGCTGATACGGCACGCTCACTAGGCTCGGATCGGCTGCATATCGTCTCCGGAGCGCCGCTTGCGGCCGGCTGGACCGGGAAATTGTGGGCGGTGTCGCAGGGGGTCGCGGCGGCGGGTAAGCCCGATTATCTCTGGCTTACCGACGCCGATATCGAACATGTGCCCGATACGCTGCGGACGTTGGTCAGCATTGCCCAGGCCGGGGACCGGCAGCTCGTGTCCTTTATGGCGAAACTGCGCTGCGACACGGGCGCCGAGCGCGCGCTCATCCCCGCCTTCGTCTTCTTCTTCCAGATGCTCTACCCGTTCGCCTGGGTGAACCGGCAGCGCGGGATCGGTGCGGCGGCGGGGGGCTGCATGCTGGTGCGGCGCGAGGCGCTCCAGGCCGCCGGCGGCATTGCCGCAATCCGCGATGCGCTGATCGACGATTGCACACTCGGCGGCCTGATCAAGCGGCAGGGGTCGATCTGGCTCGGGCTGACCGGCCGTTCGCGCAGCATCCGGCCCTATGACACGGCGAGGCCGATCGCGGCGATGATCGCGCGTTCGGCCTATGCGCAGCTCGATTATTCGCCGCTGAAGCTGGTCGGCACAATTTTGGGTCTGGCGCTGGTCTATTTCGCGCCGCCTTTGCTTGCCTTGTTCGGCGCGGGTGCGGCGCGTTGGTTGGGCCTTGCCGCCTGGGCCTTGATGGCGGCGAGCTTCGTGCCGATGCTGCGTTTCTATCGCCGCTCGCCGCTCTGGGGGCCGGCGCTGCCCGCGATCGCGGCTTTCTATGCGGGCTGCACCATCCTATCGGCGTGGCAGCATAAGCAGGGCCGGGGCGGTATGTGGAAGGGACGCGCGCAGGCGGCGCTGGGCAAATGAGTGGGGATGTGGCCGATCTCGCCTCGGGCAAGGGGCATCGCGACGAGAATTTCCCGGTGGCGTCGGTGCTGCTCAAGCCGCAGCATCGCGCGCCGATCATGGCCTTCTACCGCTTTGCGCGGGCGGCCGACGATGTGGCGGACCATCCGACAGCCGATCCGCACTCCAAATTGGCGGGTCTCGCCAATCTGCGCCGCGGGCTGGAAGGCGAGGGCGCCGAGGAGGCTATGGCGCTGGGCCGAGTGATGCGCGAGCGCGGGCTCGACAGCGTCCACGCGCATGAATTGCTCGACGCCTTCGTGCAGGACGTGACGGTGCACCGCTATGCCGATTGGTCGCAACTGATCGACTATTGCAGACTTTCGGCAATGCCGGTCGGGCGGTTCGTGCTTGACGTGCATGGCGAAGATCGCGCGGTGTGGCCGCTGTCGGACGCGCTGTGTGCTGCCTTGCAGGTGATCAACCATCTGCAGGATTGCGCCAAGGATTATGCCGAATTGGATCGCGTCTATGTAACTGCCGAGGCGCTGGAAGCGAGCGGCGCCAGCATCGGTGACCTTGCCCATGCGCGTGCGACGCCGGCATTACTGGAGGCGATCCGGTCGATGGCGGCACGGACATTCGATCTGCTGCGCGAGAGTGCGCCCTTCGCATCGCATATTCGCGACCGGAGGCTGGCGGCGGAGGTAGCGATCATCCAGCGGCTGGCCGAGGAGCTGGTGCAAAAGCTGATCACGCGCGATCCGCTGAGCGAGCGGGTGCATCACGGCAAAGCGGAGGCTGCCCTGCTCGCCGCGCACGCGGTGTTGGGACAGCTGTTCGCGAGGCGCCGGCGATGAACCCCGGCACCACCCCCGTAGCCCTGCAGTCGCAGGTCTCGGGCAGCTCCTTTTATGCGGGTATGCGCGTGTTGCCCAAGGCGGAGCGCGAGGCGATGTACGCCATTTACGGCTTCTGCCGCGCGGTGGACGACATTGCCGACGATCAGACCGGGGATCGCGCTTCGCGTGCCGCGGAGCTGGACGCATGGCGGACGGACATCGACGCGCTTTATGCGGGCGGTGCGCCCGGGCGGGCAGCGTTGGTCGCGGAGGCGAAACAGCGTTTCGATCTCTACCGGGCCGACTTCCACGCGGTGATCGACGGCATGGCGATGGATGTCGAGCGCGACATATGCCGCCCCAGCGCCGCCGAGCTCGATCTCTATTGCGATCGGGTCGCGTCTGCGGTCGGGCGCCTTTCGGTGCGCGTGTTCGGGATGGAACCGGAGCCGGGACGGGCGCTGTCGCACCATCTCGGCCGCGCGCTTCAGCTCACCAATATATTGCGTGATATCGATGAGGATGCCGCGATCGGCCGCGTCTATCTTCCCGCCGAAGCGCTGGCGCGCGCGGGCGTCACCGCCAGCAGCCCGGCCGAGATTGTTGCCGACCCAAGGATCGACGCCGCCGCGCGCGAGCTCGCTGTCGAGGCGCAGCGCCATTACGACGCCGCCAAGGCGATCCTGAAGCAGCGCCCGCGCGGCCATATGATCGCGCCGCGGCTGATGGCGGCGGCCTATTCGCGTGTGCTGGGGCAAATGGAGGCGATCAGCTGGAGGCCCCCGCGCAAGCGGGTGCGCGTATCCAAGCCAGCCTTGCTGTGGACGTTATTGTGGCTCCTCCTGACGCGGTGAAGTTCAACCGGGCGATCGTGGTCGGCGCGGGCCTCGCCGGCCTGTCGGCGGCGGTGACGCTGCGCCGCAAGGGGATCGCAGTGTCGGTCTTCGAGGCGGCGGCGCACGCCGGCGGTCGCTGCCGCTCCTATCACGATCCGCAACTCGGCATGGTGATCGACAACGGCAATCATCTGGTCCTGTCGGGCAACCATGCGGTGGCGCGCTTCCGCAAAGCAGTCGGCGCGAAGACACCCTTGGCAGGCCCTCATGAAGCGGCGTTCGCGTTCCACGATCTGCGCGACGGGCAAAGCTGGACGCTCCGCATCAACAAGGGGCGGCTGCCCTGGTGGGTGCTCTTTCCCAACCGCCGTGTCCCGGGCACGCACCTTCGCGACTATCTGGCTTTCTCCAGGCTGGCCAAACTCACCGCCAATTCGGTCGATGACGCTGTCCCGACCGAAGGCCCGGTGTGGGAGAGATTGCTCGAGCCGGTGCTGCTCGCCGTGCTCAACACGCCACCCGCGCGTGGAGCCGGCCGGCTGGTGGGTAATGTCATACGCGAGACGCTCGGGCGTGGCGGTAGGGCGATGCAGCCGCGCATCGCCGAACCCACGCTGGCAGCCGCCTTCATCGACCCGGCCTTGGCGTGGCTGGAGGCGCATGATTGCTCCGTGGTTCTCAACCGCCGGCTGCAAACAATCGGCTTTCCCGCCGGCGAATGCGCTACGCTCGATTGGGGCGACGGGCCTGAGCCGATCGGTGCCGACGCGGCGGTGATCCTGGCGGTGCCACCGTGGGTCGCGACCAGCCTCGTGCCCGGCCTGAATGCACCCGACAAATTCCATGCGATCGTGAATGCGCACTTTGCCTGCGCGCCGCCGCAGGGCGTTCCGCCCATGCTGGGCCTGTTGGGCGGTAGCGCCGAGTGGCTGTTCGCCTTTCCTGATCGTATTTCCGTAACGGTCAGTGCGGCCGACCGGATCGTCAATCGAGATCGCGAAAATCTGGCGCGCACATTCTGGGCGGACATCCAGGCCGCCTACGGCTTCGAAGCCGAAATGCCGCGCTGGCAGATCGTGAAGGAGAAACGCGCGACCTTTTCGGCCACGGCCGACCAGGATTTGCGCCGCCCGGATGCCGCCACGTCCTGGCCCAACCTGTTCCTTGCCGGGGATTGGACCCAGACCGGCCTGCCCGCGACGATTGAGGGCGCGCTGCGATCGGGCGAAACAGCGGCGAAGCTGGTGATGGACGCCGGGAGGCGTTAACGGGGCCCCATGCTGGTTTCGACCGACCCTTTGCTGACTGACGACCCGGTCGCCGCGCTCGATCGCGTGGTGGATCGCGCCGCCCAAGCGCTGGCAAGGCAGCAGCGCACCGATGGCCATTGGGTGTTCGAGCTCGAAGCGGACGCAACCATCCCGGCCGAATATGTGCTGCTGCGCCATTATCTCGGCGAGCCGGTGGATGCGGTCATCGAGGCGAAGATCGGGCGCTATCTACGCCGGATCCAGTCGGCCGCGCACGGCGGCTGGCCGCTTTATCACGATGGCGCGTTCGACGTGAGTGCAACGGTGAAGGCCTATTTCGCGCTCAAGATGATCGGCGACGACGTCGATGCGCCGCACATGGTGCGGGCACGCGAGGCGATCCTCGCGGCCGGCGGGGCAGAGACGGTCAACGTCTTCACGCGTATCCAGTTGGCGCTCTACGGCGCGGGATCATGGGATGCGGTCCCGGTGATGCCGCCCGAACTGATCTTCGCGCCGCGCTGGTTTCCGGTTCACCTTTCCAAGACCAGCTATTGGGCGCGCACCGTGGTGGTGCCCTTGCTGGTTCTGGCGGCGTTGAAACCCCGCGCGCGCAATCCGCGAGGCGTGCGCGTGGACGAATTGTTCAGCGGGCGGCCTGCGCCATTGGGGAGCAAGGCCGACAATATCCGCTGGTGGTGGCGGGCAGGCTTCGTCGGGCTCGACCATCTGCTGCGGGCGACGCCCTGGATATGGCCGAAAGCGTCGCGGCAGCGCGCGATCCGCGCCTGCGAGCAGTGGGTGGTGGAGCGCCTGAACGGGGTCGATGGGCTCGGCGCGATCTACCCGGCAATGGCCAACAGCGTGATGATGTTCGACGCACTAGGCTATCCGCCGGACCATCCGCATCGCGCCACCGCGCGGGAATCCGTGGAGCGGCTGCTGGTGCTGCGCGATGGCGAGGATGAGGCCTATTGCCAGCCGTGCGTCTCCCCCGTGTGGGACACCGCATTGGCCGCCCATGCGATGCTGGAGGCGGGCGGCGAAGAGGCGGAGCAGCGCGCGCAGGCGGCGCTCGCCTGGCTGAAACCGCTCCAGGTGCTCGACGTGAAGGGGGATTGGGCCGGGGTGAAGCCGGACGTGCGCCCCGGCGGCTGGGCCTTCCAATATAGCAACGACCATTATCCCGATCTTGACGATACCGCCGTGGTGGTGATGGCGATGGATCGGGCGCGGGCGCGGTCGGACACGGCCTATGACGAGGCGATCGATCGCGGCGCCGAGTGGGTCAATGGCCTGCAGAGCCGCGATGGCGGCTGGGGCGCGTTCGACGCCGACAACAGCTATCATTATCTGAACAACCTGCCGTTCGCAGATCACGGCGCCCTGCTGGATCCGTCGACCGCGGACGTGAGCGCGCGCTGCGTGTCGATGCTGGCGCAACTGGGCGAGCCGCTCGACAGTCCGCGCATGAGAGCCGCGATCGGCTATCTCGCCGCCGAGCAGGAAGCCGACGGCAGCTGGTTCGGCCGCTGGGGCGTGAATTACATCTACGGCACTTGGTCGGTCCTGTGCGCGCTCAGCGCCGCCGGGCTCGAGCCGACGCATCCGATGATCGCGAAGGCGGTCGCCTGGCTCAAGCGGATCCAGAATGAAGACGGCGGCTGGGGCGAGAGCTGTGACAGCTATGATCTTGCGCGCAAGAGCCATTGCCCGGCGCCGTCCAACGCGTCGCAAACCGCCTGGGCATTGCTCGGGTTAATGGCTGTGGGTGAGGTCGATTCACCAGAGGTCGAACGCGGCATCGCCTGGCTCGCAGCGACGCAGGAGGCCGACGGGCTGTGGGGGCAGGAGCATTATACGGGCGGCGGTTTCCCGCGCGTCTTCTACCTACGCTATCACGGCTATCCCAAATATTTCCCGCTGTGGGCGGTGGCGCGCTACCGGAACCTCAAGCGCGGCAACGCCACGCAGGTGGCGTGGGGCATGTGACGATCCTGATCGCGACCGGTCTGCGCCGCGAGGCGCGGCTGATGGCCGGGCCGGGGGTGACGGTGATCGCGGGCGGCGGCGACGCGGCGCGGCTGGAACGTGAGCTGGACGCGCTGGCCCGATCGGCAAGTTTCATCCTGTCGAGCGGTTTGGCAGGGGCACTGGACCCTTCATTGAAGGTCGGGGACGTCGTAATTGCGACGGAGATTTCCGCCGATCCTCAGCGGGGACGGGGCTTTTCGCGATTGCTCGTAGGAGCGGTGCCCGGATCTCATACGGGCCGAATTATCGGCAGCGATGTCCCTCTTGCGACCGCCGCAGACAAAGCTGCGCTGCTTGCCCAAACCGGCGCCCTCGCCGTCGACATGGAATCGCATGTCGCAGCGCGTGTCGCCGAACGGCATGGGCTGCCGTTCGCGGTGTTGCGGGTGATTTCAGACATGGCGGACACCACGCTTCCGGCGGCCGCGCTGGCCGGAATGCGGCCCGACGGCGGGATCGCGATCGGGGCGATCCTGGCTTCTCTGGCTCGCAGTCCTGGCCAGATACCCGCGCTCATCCGCACCGGACGCGACGCGGAAAAGGCGTTCCGCGTGTTAGGCCGCGTTCACGACACGCTTCGCGGCCTTGGGATCGGCCGCCTTGATCCGGGCCAGTTCGCGCTCGACGTGGGTTGAATAAACGTCCTCCGCCGGGCGGGCGGTGGACAGATCAATGTCCTGCGCCAGCGGGCCTTCGGTGCGCACGCCCTTGCGCGCCACGCTCATCATCTTGAACGGATGGCGGATCGCGTCGGTCGCAGCGGTGCCTTCGAAGCCGCAATGGACCATGCAATCGGAGCATTTTTCATACTTTCCGACGCCATATTTGTCCCATTCGGTGCCTTCCATCAGCTCCTGGAAGGTCGAAACATAGCCTTCACCGAGCAGGTAACAGGGCTTTTGCCAGCCGAAAACGGTGCGCAAAGGCATCGACCAGGGGGTGCATTCATAGCTCTGATTGCCCGCCAGGAAGTCCAGGAAGAGCGGGGAATTGGTGAAACTCCACGCCTTTCCGCCTTTGCCGCGCCGGAACACGTCGCGGAAGAATTGCTTGGTGCGCTCGCGGTTGAGGAAATGCTGCTGGTCGGGCGCGCGCTCATAGGCATAGCCTGGAGAAAGCGTGATCTCGACGCCGAGCGCCTCCATCTGGTCGAAGAAGGAAGCGAGCCTGTCGGCATTCGCCCCGTCGAAAACGGTGCAGTTGATCTGGACGCGAAAACCCCGGGCCTTGGCGATCTCGATCGCTTCGTAAGCGATGTCGTAGGTGCCGTCCTGGCTAACCGCTTCATCGTGCATCCCCCGATCGCCATCAAGGTGGATCGACCAGGTGAAGAAGGGTGACGGTTCATAATCGTCGATCTTCTTCTTGAGCAGCAAGGCATTGGTGCACAGGATTACGAACTTCTTCTTCGCGATATAGCCCTTCACGATCCGCGGCATGTCGCGGTGGAGCAACGGCTCGCCGCCCGCGATCGAGACTGCGGGCGCGCCGCATTCGTCGATCGCCTCCATACATTGTTCGTAGCTCAGCCGCTGGTTGAGGATCGGATCGGGATAATCGATCTTGCCGCAGCCTTTGCAGGCGAGATTGCAGCGGAACAGCGGCTCGAGCATCAGCACGAGCGGATATTTGCCGCCCTTGATGTGCTGGCGGACGGTATAGGCGCCAATACGCGCGGTGACTGCGAGCGGAAGTCCCATCGATCAGCCTTTCCTACGCGACGGCAACACGGGTGCGGGTGCGCGGCGGCCTTAGCGCCGACGGCAGGCTGAAAGCCATCTTTTCCTCAACCCCGTCCAGCGTGGTCACCTCGACCCGGCGCACGCGTTCGATCGCAGCGATCACGCTGTCGACCAGTTCGTCGGGGGCCGAGGCCCCGGCAGTGATGCCGACCGTCGTCGCGCCGGAGATCCATTCGGGATCGACGCCGTCACCGTCGTCCACTTGATAGCTCGGCACGCCCATCTCCTCACCGATCTCGCGCAGCCGGCTCGAATTCGAGCTGTTGCGCGCGCCGACCACGATCAGCACATCGCTGGCAAGCGCCAGATCGCGCACCGCGGTCTGACGGTTCTGGGTGGCATAACAAATGTCTGCGACGTCCGGCCCCACAACGTCGTCGAACCGCTCGACCAATGCCGCGATCACGTCGCGCGTGTCGTCGACGCTGAGCGTGGTCTGGGTGACGTAAGCGATCGGGGTCGTCACCGGCAGCGGTAATGCGGCCACGTCGCCCGGTGTGGAGACGAGGTGGATCGGAGCCTCGATCTGGCCCATCGTGCCGATCACCTCGGCATGGCCGGCATGGCCGATCAGCACGATCGTGCGCCCCGCGCGAGCGTAACGGCGGCCCTGGACATGGACCTTGGTTACGAGCGGACAGGTCGCGTCGAACACGGGAAGGCCGCGCGCGCGGGCATCCTGCTGGACCGATTTGGCGACCCCGTGCGCGCTGAAGACGGTATTCGCGCCTTCGGGAATTTCATCCAGTTCCTCGACGAAGATCGCACCCTTGCGGCGCAACTTGTCGACCACATGGCGGTTATGCACGATCTCGTGCCGGACATAAACGGGCGCGCCGTATAGATCGAGCGCGCGCTCGACGATGTCGATGGCGCGGACCACGCCGGCGCAGAAACCACGCGGGCTGGCGAGCAGGACCTTGAGCGGCGTATGCTGGGAATCGGGCAAGACGGCTATTCTCCCACCATGTGCGTCAACACGCGACTTAATTACCGAACGGTCCATATGCAAACCCGCTGGCGCCGAAACGAGCCCATATCGGGTCGTTCAGCTTCGGTTCGTGGCAAGTAGACCACATAAGAAGCATCGACTATTCCGCACCCGAAGCTGAACGGAGCCTGTGCCTTGCGTAATCTCCTCGCTGCCGCCGCTGCCCTGCTCGTGCCCGTCGCGCCCCTGATGGCGCAGGCGGCGGACCCAGCCCGCACCACGGTGGAGTCGCTCGATGACGGGCTGCTCGCGATCATGAAGGCCGGAAAGGCCGCGGGCGTTGCAGGCCGCACGGCACGGATCGGCCCGGTGGTCGACCGCGCGTTCGATCTGCCGCTGATGACGCGGCTGGTGGTAGGGCCATCGTGGAACAGCATGTCTTCTGCGGATCAGACGGCACTGGTGGCGGCGTTCCGCAGGATGACGATCGGCCAATATGCCCGCAATTTCGACAGCTGGTCGGGCGAAAAGTTCATGATCGCGCCGCAGGTGGAAGAGCGCGCCGGTGACAAACTGGTGCGCACTACGCTCAGTGGATCGGGCGCGCCGGTGGCGATCAGTTACCGGCTGCGCCAGGGCGGCGGCCAGTGGAAGATCATCGACGTCTTCTACAAGAATGCGATCAGCCAGCTCGCCACGCGCCGCGCGGATTTCGCTTCAGTGCTGGCCTCGGGCGGTCCCAAGGCGCTGATCCAGCATCTTGATCAGCTTGCGACGAAGGCGGGCGATTGACGCCCGGCGATACGCCGCCGGCAATCGTGCAGGCGGCACCCCCTCAAGCATCGCCTCAGCAAGGGCCGCTTTCGGCCCCCATCCGCGTCCGCCATGCGCCCGGCGATCCGTTGGAGAAGTTCAACCGGCGCATGTACAAGATTCACTGGGGCATCGACCGCGCCGTGCTCCGCCCGGCCGCGATGGGATATGCACATGTCGTTCCCCGGCCGGTGCGTTCGGGCGTGCGGCACTTTTTCAGCAATCTGCATGAGCCGATCATCTTCGCCAATTTCGTGCTGCAGCTGAAGCCCAAGAGCGCGGCCCGAACCGTGGTGCGCTTCCTGATCAATTCGACCATCGGTATCGGCGGCTTGATCGATGTCGCTAAGAGCAAGGCGGTCGAACTGCCGCACCAGCCGAACAGCCTGGGCGACACGCTCGGTTTTTACGGTGTGAAATCGGGGCCTTATCTGTTCCTGCCGTTGGTGGGGCCGACCGATCTGCGCGATCTGTTCGGAGAACAAGTGGATGGGCTGTTGCTGCCGAACGTGGTCGGTGCGCCGTTCAGCGAGATCGAATATCAGATTCCGAAAGCGGTGGTGACCGGGCTCGACCAGCGCGCCGAGGCCGACGGCGAACTTCACGCTTTGCTCGACGACGCGCTTGATCCTTATGCGACCTTGCGATCGGTTTATTTGCAGGACCGGGCAGGGGAGATTGCCGCGCTGAAGGGCAAAGCAGAGGATGTTTCGATGCCGGGCGATCTGGAAGATCCGGCGTCGAGCGGCGCGAAATCGGCTCCAGCATCGGCAGTTCCGGAATTGCAGGATCCGCTGGCCGATCCGACGGCGCAGCCGGCATCGCCTGCCCCGAAAACCTCCGCGGCGCCGGAACTCAACGATCCGCTCGCCGATCCCGCCGCTGCTAAGCCCGCGGCCCGGCCTGCGCCCGCGGCGGGCCCAGGAGCGCCGGCTCGAAGATAAGCGCGCAGATCAGCGTCCAGATCAAAGAGATCATCAATATCTTGCCCATGCTGGCGGTGCCCGGATGGTGCGACAGCCACAGGCTCCCGAAGGCGGTGCCGGTGGCGCACGCGCTGAACAGGATGGCACGGGCCAGGCTCGATTGAAGCAGGCCAGTCGCGCCCCCGCGCCATGCCATCACGAAATAGATGTGGAAGGCGACGCCGACGCCGAACAGCAGAGGAAAGGCGATGATGTTGGCGAAGTTGATCGGCTGTCCGATCGCGACGCAGGTGCCGAGCGTCAGGAAAATCGAGAGGATCACCGGTGCCAGCGTGAAAGCGACCTCGCGCACGTCGCGCAGCACCGCGAACAGCAACAGGCTGACCGCGATGAAGGCGATGATCCCCGCCTGGACAAAGGCCCCCGCGACAGTTGCCGCGGCCGCCTGCGTCGCCACCGGCAGCCCCGAAATGGCGGGTGTCACCCCCGCCACGGCGGCGCGGAAGCGGCGGATCGTGCGGTTGTCATTGGCATCGCCCGACGGAAACACCTGCAGCCGTACCCGTCCGTCGGGCGCTCTCCAATCGCGCACCATATCCGGCGGGAGCGTGGCGCGCGTGACCGGCTGGGCTTGCAGAGCAAAGCGGATCTGATCGAGCATCACGACGAGCGGCCGCACGAGCCGCGCCTGAACCAGTGCCCTTTGCGTAGGGCTGGCGCCCGCCAGATGATCGAACGCCGCAGCGAGACGGTGCGCGTCGCCGCCGGCAGGCGAGCGATCCGAATTTCCGACCGCGCGCAGACGGGAAGCGGTGGTGTGCAGCGCCGCGACCAGCTCGGCATCGGCAGGCGGCGGCGCGACGTCGAAGGGGTTGAGCGTCAGATCGAGCAAGGTCGACGCATCCTGGATCGTGGCAAGCTTGGCGGGCTGATCCGAGGGCACGAAGCTGTCGAGCGAAACCACCTGCTTGACCTCAGGCAACGCCTCCAGCCGTCGTGTCAGCCGGGCTGCCGTGGCAGGATTGGGGGCGAGTACATCGATCGTATTGGGCGTGCGATCGGGGTCGCGGGTGAGGTCCGCGAGCGTGCGCATCGCGGGCGCCTGCGGATCGCGCAGGTGGAGCGGATTGAAATCGAATACCACCCACGGAAGCGCCGCGATGCTGACCAGCATCGACAGACCGAACGCCCACAGCACCCAGTGCCGGCGCCGATCAAGCCAGCGTTCGACAGGCGCGAGCGCGCGGAATCCCACCTCGGCGCGCGGGGCGGCCGGGCGTAACAGCATGACCAGTGCGGGGAGCAGAGTGACGCTGCAGGCGAGCGCCACGATCATGCCGAGCCCCGCGATCACGCCGAGCTCGGCGATGCCGATATAAGCGGTCGGAAGGAAAGCGCCGAACCCGAGGAACACCGCGCTCGCCGCGAGCAACAGCGATGCGCCCAACGCATCCGCCGCGCGGGCAAGCGCGGCCCTGGTTTCGCTCCCTTCGGCCCGTTCGGCATTGAACCGTACACAAATCTGGATACCGAAATCGATGCCAAGGCCGACGAACAGCGGAATGAAGGCCACCGAGATCAGGTTGAGCCGTCCGACCGCGAGCAGGCCGACGGCGGTTGTAACGATCAGCCCGACCAGGATCGTCGCGACGATCGCGCCGACCAGCCGCCATGATCGCGTCGCCAGCCATAGCGTGCCGACCATCGCCAGCAGCATCACCGCGCCGACCAGCGCGATATTGTCCTGGAGCGTTGCGAACTCCTCGTCGGCCAGAGGAACCTCGCCGGTGAGACGCACGCTTACGCCATCGCGGTCGTCCAGTCCGAGCGCCGTGGCGTCCGCGCGTACCGTCGCGCTCGCGGCCTCGCCGGGCATGAGTGCTCCATGGTCCAGCACCGGTTGCGCCAGGATCAGACGGCGGGTGGGCGGGGCGCTCGCCCCGTTCGCGAACAATGCCTGCCATGAAAAGAAGGCCGGCTTTGCGGCCAGCGTTTGCTCGGTGAGCTGGGTCAGCGCGCGCATCGGCGCGTCGATGTCGGACAGATTTGCCGATCCGCGCTCCACACCATCGACCATCGTCGACAAGGCGCCGGCAATGCCGCGCAGCGACGGATCGGCGGCGAGCGGGCCGAGCAGCGGCTGCGCCTTGATCAGATTGGCGGTGCTCTGCTGCACGTCCGCCGGCGATTGGAACAGCAGCCCTTCGCGTGCGAAGAAATCGCCGCCGTCGGGGCGGCTGACGCGGCGGAAGTGCGTCTTGTCCTGGGCCATCCGCGCCGACAGCTTTGCAGCGGCATCCTCGGCCAGTTCTGGCGTTTTGCCGTCGATCACCACCAGCATCGAGTCCGTCAGCTGCGGAAAAGCCGCCTCCATCGCGCGCTCCTGCTGCCGCCACCCGACATTGGGCGAGATCAAGGCCGCGGTGTCGGTCGACATCTGGAAACGGGCGCCTGCGACTACCAGCGCCAGCAAGGTGAGAATGAGAGCCGTCGTGAGCGTGAACCATGGCCGCGCCACGCTCGCGCCGACGATGCGGGGAACGGGCGATCGCATCAGTGCGCGGCGGGCGGCCCGGACCGTCCCAGAAAATAACGCATCTTCAGCCGGATATGCGTGTCGGCGGCGATCGCGATCACCGCATCGGCCCATTTGGGCGGACCGAGCCCGATCGGCGCGTCGTTGGAGAAGCCTACGCCTTCCTTGGGAATGCCGAACAAGGCGCGATCGACGCGGTGATTGTCATTCTCGTCATGGAAAGCCTGGACGGCGTAACGCCCCGGCGGAAGGTTCCGCACGGTGATCACGGTTACGCCTGCCTGTGCCACCGCATCGCCCGAATAGGGACAGTCATCCTTCAGGAAGCGGTCCTGCGGGCAGACGTCGATATGGACATGGCCATTCCCGCTGCGGACATTGCCGATCTCGGCTGTCAGCGCCGCGGCGGAAGCGGGTGCCGTGCCGGCCGCAAGCAGGGCAAGCAGCCCCGCCTTAAATCGCATCGCGCAGCGCGGACACGTCATTATGGCGGAGCGCCGAAAGGATCGCGGCGGTGATCCCGTCCGCGTCGAGCCCGGCCTCGGCATATTGGCGTTCCGGCTTGTCATGATCCTGGAAACGATCGGGCAGCCGCAATGTACGCAGCTTGAGCCCGGCGTCGATCAACCCCTCGTCCGAGGCGAGCGTCAGGACATGGGCACCGAAGCCGCCGATCGCGCCTTCTTCCACCGTTACCGCGACCTCATGACTGGTCAGCAATTTGCGGATCAGCGCTTCGTCCAGAGGCTTGGCGAAGCGCAGGTCCGCTACCGTGGTCGAAAGGCCCTGCGCCTCAAGCCGCTCGGCTGCCTTCAGGGCTTCCTCAAGCCTTGTACCGAGCGAGAGGATCGCAACGGTCTTGCCCTCGCGAACGATCCTGCCCTTGCCGATTTCGAGCAATTCGGGCTGATCGGGAATGGCGACGCCGGTACCCGATCCGCGCGGATAACGCACGGCGCTGGGACCCGCGTCATAAGCCGCCATAGTGTGGACCATGTGGGTAAGCTCGGCCTCGTCCGCGGCCGCCATCACCACCATGTTGGGCAGGGTGCACAGATAAGCGAGGTCGAATGAGCCAGCGTGGGTCGCTCCGTCGGCGCCGACCAGCCCCGCACGGTCCATCGCGAAGCGGACCGGCAGATTCTGGATCGCGACGTCGTGCACGACCTGATCATAAGCGCGCTGCAGGAAGGTCGAATAGATCGCGCAAAACGGCTTCATACCCTGCGCGGCGAGACCCGCCGCGAAGGTGACAGCATGCTGTTCTGCGATGCCGACATCGAAGGTGCGGCCGGGGAAGGCCTTGGCGAAGCGGTCGATCCCGGTTCCCGAAGGCATCGCAGCGGTGATCGCGCAGATCCGGTCGTCGGCCTGGGCTTCGCGGACGAGCTGGTCGGCGAAGATATTCTGATAAGCGGGCGGCCCGGCGGGTGCCTTGTCCTGCTTGCCCGAGACCACGTCGAACTTTTGAACGCCATGATATTTGTCGGCGCTGGCTTCGGCCGGGGCATAGCCCTTGCCCTTGTTGGTCACGACATGGATCAGGATCGGGCCTTCGCCTGCATCACGGACATTTTCCAGCACCGGGATCAGATGGTCGAGATTATGCCCGTCGACCGGGCCGACATAATAGAAACCCAGTTGTTCGAAGAGCGTCCCGCCCATCGCCATGCCGCGCGCGAATTCGTCGGTGCGCCTTGCAGCATCGTGCAGCCTGCGCGGCAGCCGCCGTACCACGCGGCGGGCAATGTCGCGGATCGACAGGAACGGCTTCGAAGATACCAGCCAGGCGAGATAGGCCGACAGGCCCCCCACCGGCGGCGCGATCGACATGTCATTGTCGTTGAGGATCACCACCAGACGATTGCCGGCGACCTCCGCATTGTTCATCGCTTCGTAGGCCATGCCGGCCGACATCGCGCCGTCGCCGATGATCGCGATCGCCTTGCCCGGCTTGCCTGCAAGCTTGTTGGCGGTGGCGAAACCCAAGGCCGCCGAGATCGAGGTCGAGCTGTGCGCTGCCCCGAACGGATCATATTCGCTTTCGGCGCGACGGGTGAAACCGGAAAGGCCGCCGCCTTGGCGCAGGGTGCGGATGCGGTCGCGCCGGCCGGTCAGAATCTTGTGGGGATAGGCCTGATGCCCGACATCCCACACCAGCACATCCTCGGGCGTGTTGAAGACGTAATGGACGGCGACGGTGAGCTCGACCACGCCGAGCCCGGCACCGAGATGGCCGCCGGTGACCGAAACCGCCGAGATCATCTCTGCGCGAAGCTCGTCCGCCACCTGCCGCAGCTGATCGGCCTTCAGACGCCGAAGATCTGAAGGAATCTCGATCGTGTCGAGCAGCGGCGTCACAGGTCGTTCGGACATCGAGTCGATTCCTTAGGATCGGCAGCGTTCGAGGCAACCCCAAAAAGGCGGGACGTCACCGGATCGGCTCATTCGGCGGCTTATCGTGAACGGAAACTGACCTTATTCCGCCGCCACGGCTACCGCAGCCTTGGCGGCGTCTGCGGCGTCGATCTCTTTGGCTTTGGCTTCGACGAGTTGGACGATGTGGTCGATCATATCCTCGTCCTGGACAGTGTGATCGGTCACGCCTGAGAGATAGACCATATGCTTGCCGTTGCCGCCGCCG
>Ga0070658_10000119_pt1 | contig 71128 bp, 59 predicted proteins | sample KBSC13metaG_FD_64664 | JGI IMG/M metagenome (GOLD analysis project Ga0070658, IMG submission 64664) | Corn rhizosphere microbial communities from Kellogg Biological Station, Michigan, USA - KBS C1-3 metaG | ecosystem: Host-associated > Plants > Roots > Rhizosphere > Soil ...
GCGAGAACACCTGCCTTGCCGGGTTGGCCTGTTGCCCGTAGAGCGGGTTGGTGAACGGTGACTCGTGCGGCTCGTAGTGCGTCGGCATGGGACCGTCGGTGAGCCCGCTCGGCACGAAGAGCCAGCCCTTTCCGTCGGTCTGCATGATGAACGGGTCCGCACCGCCGATCGCGTCCGCTGCGCGGGCCCCGCGCGACGGTTCGTACGACGGCTTCTTGTCCGCGGCGAAGTCGGGCACGTCGTGCCCGGTCCACTCGTTGTTGTCCTCGTCCCACCACACCAACGCCTTGCGTTCGCTCCAGGGTTTGCCGTCCGGATCGGCCGAGGCGCGGTTGTAGAGAATGCGCCGGTTCATCGGCCACGCCCATCCCCACTCCGGTGCGACCCAGCTCTGCTCCTTGCCCGGAGTGCGCCGGGCCGCCTGGTTGACCTCGTCGGCGTAGACGCCGCAGTAGATCCAGCAACCGCACGTGGTCGAGCCGTCGTCCTTGAGCGAGGTGTATCCGGACAATGCCTTTCCGTCGCTGTCCCACCCGTTGATCTCGCGCAACACCGCCTGCGGGTCGGGGTCGTCGTACAGGCCTTCGGTCGGGTAGTCCCAGGTCAGGTCGAGCACCGGCCGGTCACGCGCCTCATCCCCCGTTTCCGGCTGCATCGCCGCGAGCTTCTCCCGGATGATCCGGCCCAGGTGCCAGATGAACCACAAGTCGCTGCGCTGGTCGTCCTTGGGCTCGACCGCCTTGTGCCGCCACTGCAGCAGCCGCTGCGTGTTGGTGAACGAGCCGCTCTTTTCGGTGTGCGCGGCGGCGGGCAGGAAGAACACTTCGGTACCGATGTCCTCGGTGCGCATCTCCCCTGTCTCGATCTCGGGCCCGTCCTTCCACCACGTCGCACTTTCGATCAAGGAGAAGTCACGGACGACGAGCCAGTCGAGGTTGGACAGACCCTTGCGTTGCAGCTTCGCGTTGGACGAACCGACACCCGGGTTCTCGCCGAACAGGAAGTAGCCCTTGCACTCGCCCTCGATCTGCTTCAGCACCGTCGGGTACGACGAATGGTCGCCGGTGAGACGCGGCAGATAGTCGAAGCAGAAGTCGTTGGTGGGCAAAGCGTTGTCGCCCCAGTAGGCCTTGAGCAGGCTCACCAGATACGACGGCATCTGCCCGTAGAAACCGCCCCGAGGCGTGTTGAGGTGCAGGTATTCGTCGAGCCCCTCGTGCTTCAGCGCGTGTGGCATAGGCAGGTAGCCCGGCAGCAGGTTGTAGAGCGTCGGGATGTCGGTCGAGCCCTGGATCGACGCGTGACCACGCAGAGCGACGATGCCGCCGCCCGGTCGGCCCATGTTGCCAAGGAGCAGCTGCAGGATCGCCGCGGTGCGGATGTATTGCACGCCGACCGTGTGCTGCGTCCAACCCACGCTGTAGACGAACGCGGCTGTCTTGTCCGGACCGGAGGCGGACGTGAGGGCTTTGGCAACCTTGTCGAACAGCTCGGGCGGCACACCGCACACGTCCTGCACCATCTGCGGCGTGTAACGAGCGAAGTGCCGCTTGAGGACGTTGAGAACGCAGCGCGGATGCTGAAGTGTCAGATCCTTCACGGGTTCGCCCGGGTCGAGCGCCGCGCCGCCGGACCCGAACTGATGCCCGGTGCCCTTCTCCTCGTACTTCGCGACCTGTTCTTCCGGACCGCGTTCGTCGGCGCCGACATCGATGCCGGCGTACTGCCAGGTCTCGGTCTCGTACTTGCGCTGCTCCGGGTCATAGCCGCTGAACAACCCGTCCAGGTCTTCGGTGTCGCAGAAGTCCTCCCGCACCAGGAACGGCGCGTTGGTGTAGGCGAGCACGTAGTCGCGGAACCACGAGTCGTTCTGCAGCACGTAGTTGACCAGGCCACCGAGGAACGCGATGTCGCTGCCGGCCCGCAGCGGCACGTGGATGTCGGCCAACGCACTGGTGCGGGTGTAGCGCGGGTCGACATGGATGAACGTCGCGCCGCGTGCCTTGGCCTCGACCACCCACTGGAAGCCGACCGGGTGCGCCTCCGCCATGTTCGAGCCCTGGATGACGATGCAGTCAGAGTTCTGCAGGTCTTGCTGGAAGTCCGTCGCCCCACCGCGACCGAAGCTGGTGCCCAGACCGGGAACCGTGCTGCTGTGTCATATGCGCGCCTGGTTCTCGATCTGCAACGCGCCCAGCGCGGTGAACAGCTTCTTGATCAGATAGTTCTCTTCGTTGTCCAACGTCGCGCCGCCGAGGCTCGCGAAGCCGAGCGTGCGGCGGGTGCGCTTGCCCTCGTGCTCCCACTCCCACGTTTCGGCACGCGTCTTGACGACACGGTCGGCAATCATCTGCATCGCCGTGTCGAGCGGGATGCGCTCCCAGTCGGTGCCGTGCGGCCTGCGGTAGAGCGCGTAGTTCTCGCGCGCCTGGCCGGTGGTCAGCTGCAGGCTGGCGCTGCCCTTCGGGCAGAGCCGGCCGCGGCTGATCGGCGAGTCGGGGTCACCCTCGATCTGCACGACTCGCTTGTCTTTGACGTAGACGTTCTGGCCGCAGCCGACGGCGCAGTAGGGGCAGATCGACTTGACCACTTTGTCGGCGGTGCGAGTGCGCGGCGCCAGCTGCTCCGTGTGCGGCGACTTGACCGAGCGGCCGCGACCGAGCGGGTCGCCGTCGCGCAGCTGCCGGTAGACCGGCCATTGACCCAGCCACCCGACGACGCTAATTCGCTCGGACATGGCCACGATCCGGACGCTACCCGTCAGTCAAGCTTGCAATCCAGGGGCAGGTGGGAGGCCCAATCTCATGGGAGGCTCAGCCCCGTGGGTCGGATGACGCAGCGGCGGCAGGTGGTTCGCGTCGCCGGTGCCACGCAGTCCCAGCGGGCCGACACATTGGCCGTCGAAGAACCGCTGGAGATCCGGGTCAACGGCCAACCGGTCAGTGTCACCATGCGCACACCGGGTTACGACATCGAGCTGGCGCTCGGATTCCTGGTCACCGAAGGCGTGGTGCGTGACCTCGACGCCGTTTCCGGCGCGACCAACTGCGCCGACAACGTCGTCGATGTCAGCCTGCGCGCCGAGGTCGACGTCGCAGCGCGCAACTTCTACACCAGTTCGTCCTGTGGTCTGTGTGGCAAAGCGAGCATCGACGCGGTCTGCACGGCCTCGTCGTACGACGTGTCGACCGATCCCGTCGTTGTCACCGCCCCCGTCCTGACCGCACTGCCCGAGCGGCTGCGGGCCGAGCAGCGAGTCTTCGACCGCACCGGCGGCCTGCATGCCGCCGGCTTGTTCCGGCCGAACGGTGACCTGGTCTGCCTTCGCGAGGACGTGGGACGGCACAACGCGGTCGACAAGCTGGTGGGGTGGGCGGTGCAGCAGCGGGCGTTGCCGCTGTGCGGACACATGCTGCAAGTGTCCGGTCGAGCGTCGTTCGAGCTGGTGCAGAAAGCGCTCATGGCCGGCGTGCCGGTGCTGTCGGCGGTCTCGGCCCCGTCATCGCTCGCCGTGCAGCTCGCCGACGAGGCGGGGATGACGCTCGCCGGGTTCGTCCGCGGCGAGTCGTTCAACGTCTACGCCGGCGGTCATCGGCTCGCCGGTGACCGACACCAGAGCAGCTGCTGACGCCGCCACGGCGACCAGCAGGAGGGCCGTCCGGATCGGCCAGTGGTCGAGAATCACGCCCGCCGCGACGAACCCGATCGGTGCGGTCGACGACATCGTCGCCTGCGCCGCTGTCATCACCGGGCCGCGCAACGAGGGTGGCGGGCGCAACGTCATGACCGCAAACAGCCGCGGGAAGAACAGTCCGTTGCACACACCGACAGTGGCCACGGCCGCCGCCACCGCCCAGACCGGTGGCACCGCAACCAAGACCCAGCACGCAGCGGCCAGCGTGACCATCGCCCACCGCGCGGCGCCCGAGCCGGTGCGTTGCGTTCGCGCCGACACCAATCCGCCGACGACCGAGCCCGCGCCGTAGGCCGCCAGCAGCGCGCCGACCAACGCCGCGCCGCCGTGGTAGTGCCGGTGCGCTGCGACCGGCAGCACCGCCATCAGCGCGGTCCACGACACCATGCCGCACATCACCGCGCCAACCTGTCGGCGCAGCTGCGGGTCGCGGCGTAGCCATCGCAACCCGGCACCCGGTCGTTCGCGCTCGTCCGCGCTCGGCGCCGCGGTCGCCGGCACCGCGGACAGCAACAACCCGAGGGAGACCACGAACGATGCCGCATCAACGACGAGCACAGACGCGGCGCCGATCGCGGCCACGAGGACGCCGCCGAGCGCGGGACCGGCGAAGCTCGCGCCCTCGTTCGCCGCCCCCAACAGGCCGCTGACGCGGGTCAGCCGCAGCTCGTCGGCACCGACGGCGTCGGCAACGACCACGCGCTGCGCCGCGGTGTACGACGGGAACAGCGCCCCGACGGCCAAGCCCACGGCTATGAGCACGGGGTAGTGAAGTGCACCGGCCCAATGCAGCACTGGAATCAGCATGATGAGCACCGCGCGCAAGGCGTCGCTGGCCAGCAGCGCCCGGCGTGATCCGGCCCGGTGGGCGACATGGCCCGCCGGCACGCCGAACACGGCGATGCCGGCGAACTCTGCGGCCATCACCCCGGCCATGCGCGCGGGTGACCCTGTCGTCGTCAGCACGAACCAGGGCAGCGCCACCGCCGCCATCTCGGTGCCCAGCGTCGAGACGACGTCGGCGGCGACCACCGCGGGCACGACGCCAACACCCGATGCCCCCCTCACACCGCCCAGTGTGCGGGGCTGTCCACACAATTGCGTGCTGATGACGCCTACGCGTCATCAGCACGCAGTTGCGGGCTTGCCGCGGCGGGCTAGCTTGTGCCCGTCGTACGGATCTGCGGGCCCAGGTCCTGGACGGCGCCGCGGATGCCGGACAGCGATTCGGACGCCTTGCGCACCAGCGACAACGGCGACGCGACGTCCTCGAGCGACTTGCGCTCGGCCGCGACACCAAGGATCAACTCGGTGATGCCGCCGACGGCCATCACACCGGCGCCGATGAGGTAGCCGATGAACAACGCCGAGCGGCTCTGCCCGATCAGGTGCGGGTAGAACCACGCGCCGAAGGCGCCGAAGCACTGCGCGATCGCGAAGAACACCGCGATCGCCTGCGCACGGACCTCGACCGGGAAGATCTCGCTGACGGTCAGGTAGGCGGCGCTGGCGCCGGCGGAGGCGAAGAAGAAGATGACCGACCAGGCGATCGTCTGCGTCGTCGCGTTGAGGACGCCGTTCTGGAACAGGACCGCGGTCACCGCGAGCAAGGCGCCGGACAGCAGGTAGGTGCCGGAGATCATCGCGCGACGACCGATGGTGTCGAACAGCCGCCCGATGGTCAGCGGGCCGAGCAAGTTGCCGGCCGCGAACGCGATGAAGTACCACGGCGCCGAGTTGGCCGGCACGTGGTAGAAGGTCGTGAGCACGAGCGTGTAGCTGAAGAAGATCGCGTTGTAGAGGAACGACTGCGTGATCATCAGCGACGCACCGAGCACCGCCCGTCGTGGCATCTGCGCGAACAACACCCAGGCCAGTGCCAGGAACCCGCGCCGATGGGTCGGCCGGATCTCGATCGCCGCACTGTCCGGGACCTCCTCGAGCTGCCCGCCACGGGCGCGGACCTGTCCTTCGATGAACGCGATCGACCGCTCAGCCTCGTCGGCCTTCCCATGCATGAGTTGCCAGCGCGGACTCTCCGGCAGGTTGCGGCGCACGATGATGATGACCAGGGCGAGCGCCGGGCCGATGACGAAGCCGAGCCGCCACGACAGCGACGGTTGAAGGTTGTTGAGCACGAGCAGCGTGCCGAGCGTGCCGAGGATCGCGCCGCCCCAGTAGGTCCCGTTGACCGCGATGTCGACCCGGCCACGGTGTCGGGCCGGGATCAGCTCGTCGATGGCCGAGTTGATTGCGGCGTACTCACCACCGATGCCCATGCCGGCGATGAACCGACAGCCGTAGAGGAACGCGATCGCGAGTCCGCTGCGGTTCCAGGTCGCCGCGGTCAAGCCGCTGCCGACGAGGTAGACGCCGAGCGTGATCATGAAGAGCTTCTTGCGGCCCCAGGCGTCGGACAGCCGGCCGAAGAAGAGCGCCCCCACCACCTCGCCGAGCAGGTAGACCGTGCCGGTCGCTAGACCAACCGCACCCGCCGACATGTGCAGTGCCGACGCTTCCTTCATGGTCGGCGCGACCGAGGCCGCGACGGTGATGTCGAGACCGTCGAGCACCCATGCGACACCGAGGGCGATGACGAGTCGAGTGTGGAAGCCGTTCCACGGCAGGCGGTCAAGACGCGCCGGAATCGTGCTCCGGATGACCTCGCCGTGGGCCGCTGGACCGGCGGCCGCGGTAGCTGAAGTCGTCATGCGGGCCGTGATGCCCGGGGACGATCACATCGAATCGGTCGAGTCCTGGAACCCCTGCACACCTGGTTGCTTTTGTAGGCAGGTTTCCAACTTTGCAATATCGCGATCGCTGGCCGAGTCGATGCGGAATCGCACGTCCGTCCCGACCAGCTTTGTCCCGGTCGGTTGCGGCTCCGGTGACGTATGTGGTGCAGCGCCCGTGCAGGCCTTGAGCGCGGCTGCGTGTTCGGCCGACGTCGCGGTCGAGGAGAAGACGACGCTCAACTCACGTTTGGTGGCGTTGCAGCCCGTCGTAGCGGCCACCACCAGGACCAGACACACCAGCAGCGACCGCGTCACTCCGCACAGCGTAGGCCCGACTAGAGTGACGCCTCGTGGACCTCGAGGAGCAGTACGCCGTCGCGCTCGGCGCCCTGTCCGTCATCCTGCTGATCGTCGGCGTCGGAGTCGGCCGCTACCTGCGCACCGCTCCGGCCAGGATCGTGCGGATCGTCTTCCCGATCGCCGCCGTCGCGACGCTGGCGAGCTTCGCGACCCTCGTCTGGATCGCCCGCGCGCACGTAAAGGGTTGACCGAGACCACTGCCCGTTACGCACTCGCCAAGGCTGCCGGCCGGGCTGCCGCCGGGCTCTCCCGGCTGACCGGACGCGGCGGCGGCACCACGATCGGCGGCCGGGTGACGCTGCTCGTCGACCCCGGCGCTCTCAGCCGGGCTGCCGCCGGCCGCGAGCTGGCGCTGGTCACCGGCACCAACGGCAAGACCACCACCCGCACGATGCTGGTCGCGGCGCTGCGCACGCGCGGGCCCGTCGTGTCCAACAGCGGCGGCGCCAACCTGCCGACCGGCCTGACCGCCGCCCTGAGCAATGACCGGGACAGCCCGATCGGCGTACTCGAGGTGGACGAGCCGTTCCTGCCGCAGGTCGCCGCGGCAGTGCATCCGCGGGCCGTCGTGCTCCTCAACCTGAGCCGCGACCAGCTCGACCGCTACGCGGAGGTACGACGGCTCGCGGCGATCTGGCGCGACACGTTGAGCGGCCCCGATGCGCCGTCCGTCATCGCCAACGCAGACGACCCGCTCGTCGTCTACGGCGCGTCCGCCGCCAGTGACGTGACCTGGGTCGCCGCCGGCCAGACCTGGACCTACGACTCGACGTCGTGCCCGGCGTGCGGCGACGTGCTCCGCCGCGACGGCGCGACCTGGCGCAGCGACGGCTGCGGCCTGCACCGCCCTGACCCCCACTGGAAGGTCGACGGCGACGAGGTCATCGACCCCGCCGGTCGCCGCCACCACGTGACGCTCGCGTTGCCGGGTCAGGTCAACATCGGCAACGCCGCCCTCGCCGGGGCCGCCGCGGGCGCGTGGGGGGTCGACGCCGAGACCGCTTTCGCTGCGATGGCGCGCATCCCGTCGGTCGAGGGGCGCTACCTGGAAACGACGCATGCCGGCCGGCCGGTGCGGTTGCTGCTCGCGAAGAACCCGGCCGGATGGTCCGAGGCGCTGCGCATGGCGCGCCCCGACACCGGCCTCGTCGTCGCCGTCAACGCGCGCGCCGCTGACGGTCGCGACCCCTCGTGGTTGTGGGACGTGCCGTTCGAAGTGCTCGCCGGTCGGCACGCGGTCGCGACCGGCGAGCGCTCGCGCGACGTCGCGGTGCGGCTGCGCTACGCGGGCGTCGACCACGCGCGGGTCGACGACCTCGCGGCGGCGGTGCGGGCGGCACAAGGCGCGGGCCCGGTCGAGGTGCTGGCCAACTACACCGCCTTCCAGCGCTACCGGAAGGTGGTCGGCGATGGCTGAGAGCCCGCGCACAGAAAGCGCGGTCAGGATCGCGCTGGTGTTCCCGTCATTGCTCGGTACCTACGGCGACGGCGGCAACGCGAGTGTGCTGGCCCAGCGGTTGCGGTGGCGCGGCATTCCGGCTGACGTCATCGACGTCGCGATCGACGCGCCGTTGCCCGAGCAGGCCGACCTGTTCGTCCTTGGCGGTGGCGAGGACGCGGCGCAGACGTTGGCGGTCAGCAAGTTGGCCGACGGTTCGATGCGCCGGGTCGTCGATGCCGGCAAGACTGTCTTCGCCGTGTGCGCAGGGTTCCAGATCCTGGGCGAGTCGTTTCTGGTCGGGCGAGGCGAGGTGCACCCCGGCCTGGGTGTGCTCGACTGCCGCACCGGGCGGCTGCCCGGCGCGCGGGCAGTCGGCGAGTTACTGGACGAGTCTGCTGCCGACCTTGGGCTCGGCGTGCTCACCGGCTACGAGAACCACGGCGGGCTGACCACGCTCGGCCCGGCGGCATCACCGTTCGCCACCGTGCGGCAGGGCATCGGCAACGGTGAAGGCGGCGTGGACGGCGCCGTGCACGACGGCATCGTCGCGACCTATCTGCACGGTCCGGCACTCGCCCGCAACCCGGCGCTCGCCGACCACCTGCTCGGCCGCGTCGTCGGCGATCTGGCGCCGCTCGACGACCACGAGGAAGACGAGCTGCGCCGCGAAAGGTTGGCTTTCGTACGCCGCCAGGGGCGGACGTGGTGGCGCCGGCAGTGGCGTCCGCCCGCCCGCGACACCTCCGCCTCCCCCTGAACAATGTCTGGTGAACCGGACATGCCAAGCGCGGAGTGTCCGATTCACCAGACATTGTTCGCGGCGCCAGACATGCTTCGCGGCGCCAGACGTTGCTCGCGGCGAGGGGCGCGGCTAGTGGCCGCCGTTGGCGTCTTCGGCGCTGTCGCTGCAGCTGCCGGCCGCTCCGCTGCCGGTGAGCGAGCCGAAGCCGACCCGGGCGCTGACGGTGACGGGGCCGGGCTGGAAGAGCTTCACCGCCGTCCAGCCGTCGGAAGTCGGCGCGACGCAGGCGACGCCGGACGTGACACGCCAGAACCTGGTCCAGCGCAACAACACGGTGGCGGTGCCCGGGCCGAGCGCGTCGAGGTGCACCTGTGAGGCACCGACGTCGATGAGCCGAGCCGGCCCGCGCAACAGCGGTGTCGCGTCGCGGACGCGCCAGAGCTGCCAGTGCTGGTCATGCCAGACCGGCTTGAGGTAGGACAGCTCCGGGCCGGTGAGGAGCGCCGACTCCCCCGCCTCCGACCCGTCCAGCGGCTCATCGGGCAAGGCCACCCACTGCACCGCGTTGGCCAACAGCCAGTGGTGGTAGCTGGCCGCGGTGAGCTTCGGGTTGTAGAGCACCGAGTTGTAGGCGAGGTCGACCTGCCGCTCCCATCCACGGGCGAGCAGAACCGAGGTCGCGAGGTAGTCGGACTCCCACCGGCCGGCCGTCAGCGGCACCTCGACCCGGCCGGTCGTGCCACCGTGACTGCGGATGTAGTGCTCCAGCCCGGTGTAGTAGCCGGAGTGCGCAGCGGGGCTGTCGGTGCTGCCCGCGATCGCCCCGGGCAGCTGCCAGAACTGCCAGAGCGCCAGCGGCACCGCAACCGCGACCAGCACGACGCGCATGTGATGGCGCATGCAGACCCAGGCGGCGACCGGTCCCGCGAGCACGGCGCCGTAGCGGATGATGTTGCCGCCGATGGGATTCGGTACGGCGTACAAGGCGACGGCAGCCAGCGCGTAGAGCACGAAGCCGCGGCGCACCAGGTGCTCGGACCGCGGCGCCAGGGAAAGGCTGAGCGCGCAGAAGCCGAGGATTGCGCCGAGCGACCACAGCGGGAACGGGAAGAACCCGCCCTCGCCGAACAACTCTGCGGCGCCGATCCCGACGACCGCGCCCAGGAGCGGAGCGACTCTGCGCAGCCCGGCTGTCGGCCAGCCCGCATCCGACGTGCCCAGGCTTGGCCACCACGTCACGGCGGCGAGCAGCAGGAAGGCGCCCGCGAGCGGGCTGGCCGCGCTGCAGAGCACCGCGAGCGCAGCGGCCCAGACATGCCGGCGCTCGCGCACCGCGACCAGCGCCCCGACGCCGAAGGCGAGGCCGAGCGCGTAAGGCAGGCGGCCGACGACGAGGTCGACCACCACCACGACCGAGAACCAGAGCACGGCGATGTCGTCGCCAGTCGATCGGCGACCGCGCAGCAGCCGCGTGAACGCCGCGGTCGACGCGATGCAGGCCAACGCTCCCAGCAGCCGTGGACCGACGAACGCGGCGAGCGGCGGGAACAGCAGCGAGTAGCCGGGCAAGGTGTGGCCGGCGTACCAGTGGCTGTCGAAGATGATCATGCCGTGGGTGCGCAGCAACCAGACCCGGTAGTTCTGTGCCGGTAGGTCTGGTCCGCGCACTCCGGCGGCCAGGACCAACGCGCACAACGCGGCGGTGAGCACCTCTGGCCGGCGGCGCAGCAGGCCGAGCAGGCGCACCGCCAGCCGGCGGAGGCCGGTCGCGGCGGGCGCCGGTGCCGCGGCGACGCTGGTGCTCACAAAGGTTCAGTATCCCTCTCGTCGGCGTCGGCAATGACGGTCGCGAGCACCGGCGGCCCGACGACGAGCAGGGCGGCGGCCGCGACGAACACGCCGGAGTCATTGAGCAGGCTCCCCGCCAGTGCCAGCACTCCGACGGAAACCACGGCGATCGCGATCGCCGGCGGCGTGGTGTAGCGGCGGTGCAGCACGACCGCCACCACCACGGCGACGACGACCGTGGCCGTCACCACGGGGTTGTCGACCGAGCCAAGCACGGCGTCGAGCTTGCGGTGCACGACCTGCCAGGCGCCGCCGTGCAGCACCTGCCCGACGAAGCGGCCGGCGTGCGTCTGCCGGGTCGCCGGTCGGGCGTAGTCCAGCAGTGCGGCACCGATGCCTGCCGCGATCGCCGCTACGATCACCAGTGCCACCCGCGGCACCGTCAGGCGGATCCGCGCAACGAGCGCGACGAGCAGGGCCGCCGCGGGCAACAGCGCGATGACGCCACCGAGGTCGTCGCCGAGCCCGGGCAGTGCGTCGATGACAAGCGCGACGAGCAGCAGCGTGGGGGCGACGATCACCGCGCGTCGGCGCGTGCGCTGCGCGACGGCGATCACGGCGGCGGACACCAGCACCGCGGCCATGGTCAGCCCGAAATCGATGTTGCCCATCCCGTGAAAGCGACCGGCAACCAACGCGTTGTCACCGAACGCCCCGTTCATCTGCAAGGGCGCCCCGACCAGCTGATCCGCGAGCAACAGCGTCCCTGTAAGGGCCGCCGCGAACAGCAACGACCGCCTGGGCAGCCGGTCAACGGGCCTCCGGTCATCGGGCCTCCGGTCATCGCGTCGCCGGTCATCGACTCGCCTGTTGTCGAACCAAGTCGCTGCGACAGCGCCGGCGACGGCGATGCCGGCGACGACCGCGGCGTAGGCGCCGATCCCCCACCGCCACCACGGCACGACCTGCACGAGCTCGACCGCAAACGGCGCAAGCAGCAGCAACCGGGCCGGCCACAGCGCTTCGCGCCGTCCGAACGCGACCAGGAGCAACACCCCGAGCAGAACCGCGCAGAGCACGGTCATCGTGGGGTGACCGACCGACAGCGAAGCCGTCGCGTGCCGGTCGAGATCGGTGTACGACGACAGGTGGGGCACCCGCTGATCCGTGACCACGACGTCCCGACCCGCGACCGACGCAGGCACCCGGTGCTGACCCCGAATCGCGTCCAGCGTGGGCAACACGTCGATCAGTTGCACGTACGGCGAACGCCCGGTGGTCGGCGAGGTGAGCTGCCGGTGGGCGAAGCCCTGTCCCGCGATCAGCAACGGGTGCAGATGCGGCCCGCCGCTCGGTCCGTCGCTGATGCCGGCGACGACGACGATCGCGCCGGGTGGTGTTGCCTTGAACTCGGCGGTGACGGCCTTGTCCAGGTCGGCTTGCGCGCGCTTGCGGTCAGGGTCCGTGTAGAGCTGGTCGTCGACGGTCGCGACGAAGCCCGTCGCGGAGACATTGAAGGCGTCGTCGAACGACGTCCGGACGAGCGGTGGCGTGCCGTCGGAGCGCGTCAGCAGCGCCGTCGCGGCCGGTCCGACGGCGATGAGCGGACCGGGCAGTGTGTCGGCCAGCGTGCCGACATGGGCGCCGTAGCGGTTGTGCCGGTAGTGGTCGCGCAGGCGGCTGAGCGACGCAGGATCGAGGTCGCATGACCGCACGCCGGACGCGACGCGGGTCCCGGCGGAGAGCTCGAGCAGGCCGTCGCCGCAGCGCGTGGCGGCGCCCTCCGACCGCACCGACATCACCCCGGGTGCGGCGTAGTCCGCGAACGCGTTGAGGACCGGCACCGACGGCAGGTCATTCCAGCGAAGGTCCGGGACGGCGATGAGGAACACCGGCCGTTTCACGTCGGCATGAGCCGTCGCGGCGATCGTGATGAGGGCCCAGTTGCCGAGGATGCAGAGGATCAGCGCGAGCAGCGTGCCGCAACGGCGCACTCGGTCACGCCTCGTCCGACACGACCTGCACGGGCCCCAACCCGGTCGCCTCGAGTTCTGCTGCGACGCGCCCTGCGTCGCCGACCACGACGGAGACCAGGTCCGCCGGGCGCAGCCGCAGCTGTGCCGCCGCGTTGATCTCATCGGCACTGATGTCGAGCACCTGCTGGCGGAGCCGGTCGAAGTGGTCGTCGGGCAGCTCGTGCACGACGAGGTCGCCGAGACCGGCCGCGACGGCGCCTGGCGTGGCGAAGTTGATCGGGAACACGCCGGCGCGATAGCTGCGGGCCTGCTCGAGCTCCTCCGCGGTCACGCCGCTCTCGTGCATCGTGACGAGCTCCTGCACAGCGTCGGCGAGCGCAGGTGCCGTCACCTCGGTCTGCACCGCACTGCGCGCGGAGAAGACGCCGCCGTGGCGGCGCGCGTCGAACCCGCCGAAGGCGCCGTAGCTGTAACCCTTGTCCTCGCGCAACCGGTAGTTGAGGCGCGAGTTGAACATGCCGCCCAGCACCAGCGCCATCGTCGTCATCGCGACGTAGTCCGGGGTCGAGCGCGGCGGCCCGTCGTGACCGGCGTAGAGCATCGACTGCACGGAGCCGGGGCGGTCGACCACGAGGATCCGCCGTCCTTCCGAGCGGGCCGAAACGCGCGGCGCCGGCGCCGGTGCGGCGGCGGAGTCCCATCCGGCGAACAGCGCCTCGCCGACCGCGTCGACGTCGACACCGGTCAGGTCCCCGACGACGATCGCCGTGGCCGTGGCGGGGCCGCAACGCTGCGCGTGAAACCGGCGTACGTCATCCGCCGACAGCGAGCCGACCGACGCAGGCTCTCCGCCGTCCGGCGTGCTGTAGCGCGTGCCGTCGGCGAACACCGCGCCGGAGAACGCCGCAGCAGCACGCGGTCCCGGTTGGCTGCGCTCCAGCTGGATCTCGTCGACGCGTTCGTCGCGGACGCGTTCGACGGTCGCGTCGTCGCGGCCGGGAGCGCGCACGGCGTCGGCGAGCAGGTGCGCGGCGGGGAGCAGGTTGTCGACCGGCACCTCGAAGCCACAGCGCATCGAGTCCCAGTCGGCGTGCGCGCGCCAGACCGCGCCGAGCCGCTCGGACTCGACCGCGAAGCCGTAGGCGTCGAGTCGTTCGGTGCCTTCGGACAGGACACCGGCGAGGACCTGCGCGACGCCTTCCTGGCCGGCCGGTTCGGTCGTCGCGCCCGCATCCATGACGAGCGACATGACGGCGAGCGGGTGACCCGGGATGTTGCAGACGAGCATCCGGCCGGCGCCGAACTCACGCCGCACGAACGCTGGAAAGCGCCAGGGGCGCGGTGGTGCGGCGGAAGGGCGCTCGGCGACGAGTCGCGCGGCCGGATCGGTGGTGCTCATGCGGCCGCCTCATCGGCAACCGGGGTGAAGACGAGGACCACACGGTTGTCGGCGCGCAGCACTTCCCCTGCTTGGGCGGCGGCATCCTCGGCGGTCACCGTCAGCAACCGCGGCAGCATGTCGTTGACGAGCTCGGGCGCGTCGAACAGCGTCGTGAACTGGCTGAAGGTGTCGGCCCGCCCGTCGACGGTGGCGAGGTGATGCAGCCACTGGCTGGTGATCAGCGCCCGGGCGCGCTCCATCTCTTCCTCGCTGATGCCGGCCGGGAGCCGCTCGGCTTCTTCGTGGTAGGCGGCCTCGAGCTCCGCGATGTCGACGCCCTCGCGCGCCGGCAGGTCGGCGATGACGAGGGTGGCGCCGGCGACGAAAGGCCAGGTGCTGGTGATGGTGTCGTCCGGCTGCATCAGTCCGCGGTCGAGCACGAGCGACTTGTAGAGCCTGCTGCCGCGACCGCCGCCAAGGACGGTGGCCGCAACTTCCATCGCGTCGTAGCCAGGTGCGCCGAACGGTGGGCAGCGGTAGGCCGCGAACACGCGCGGCACCGGCACCCGGTCGGGCACCACGCGCCGGATCTCGCTGCCGATGCGCGGCGGCAGGTCGCTCGGGGGCGCCGGGGGGTAGCTGCCTTTGGACGGGATGCCGCCGAAGTAGCGCTCCACCGCCTTCAGCGTCGCGCCGGTGTCGACATCGCCGACGATCGACAGCACCGCGTTGTCGGGCCCGTACCAGGTCGAGTAGAAGCCACGTGCGTCCGCAAGTGAGGCGGCGTCGAGGTCGGCCATCGAGCCGATCGTCGAGTGCTGGTAGGGGTGGCCCGGCGGATACGCGAGCTCGTGCACCAGATCCAGCCAGGAGCCGTAAGGCTGGTTGTCGCGGCTCTGCCGCTTCTCGTTCTTCACGACGTCGCGCTGGTTGTCGAGGTTCTGCTGGTCCAGCGCGTCGAGCAGGCCACCCATCCGGTCGGCCTCGAGCCACAGCGCGGTCTCCAGATGGTGGGCCGGAACCGTTTCGTAGTAGTTGGTGCGGTCGCACCAGGTGGTGCCGTTGAGCGTGCCGCCCGCGGCGGAGATCAGTCCGAAGTGGTCGTTGCGGCCGACGTGCGTCGAGCCCTGGAACATCAGGTGCTCGAAAAGGTGTGCGAAGCCGGTTCGTCCGGGCGTCTCGTGCCGCGAGCCCACGTCGTACCAGATGTTGATCGCCACCACGGGCGCGAGGTGGTCCTCGCTGATGACGACGCGCAGGCCGTTGTCGAGCCGGTGCAGCGTGAATGGGTACTGCGGCAGCGCGGGCACGGCGCCCAGCATAGGGAGCGCATGTGAGATCGTCCTCGCAATCCTGGCGACATACGGGTGGGGTGCACATTGCGTCGCAGCGCACAACTCGGCCTGCTCCTGATCGCGTCGGCGGGGGCGGCCCTCGCACCGACGGCCTCCGCCGCTTCGCCGCACGTGCTGCGCGTCGGCGTCTGGCACGGTGTGCGAGGGACCTATTCCTCGGTGCAGGCCGCGGTCGACGCGGCTCGGCCGGGCGACTGGGTGCTGGTCGGGCCGGGTGACTGGAAAGAGCGCGGCGACACGACGACGCACAAGCCTGCGAAGGACGAGCCCGGATGGGCGGTGACGATCGAGAAGCCGGACCTGCACCTGCGCGGGATGAACCGCAACAGCGTCGTCATCGACGGGACCGAACCTGGCGCCTCGCCTTGCTCGTCGCGCGCGACCGACCAGAACCTCGGCGGCAGCGCGGGCCGCAGCGGCATCGTCGCCTACAAAGTCGACGGTGTGTCGATCGAGAACCTCACCGTCTGCAACTTCCTCGGCGAGGGCAACCAGATCTGGTGGAACGGCGGCGACGGCAGCGGCCACGTGGGCATGGGGCCTTACTACGGCGCCTACCTCACCGCGACGTCGACGTACTTCAAGGCCGGCGGCCGCAACGGCGAATACGGCATCTTCGTCTCGGACGCGAAGGGGCCGGGCACGATCACGCGGACCTACGCCAGCAACATGGCCGACTCGTCCTACTACATCGGCGCGTGCCCGGACTGCAACGCCGTGCTCGACCATCCGTGGGCAGAGCACAGCGCCCTCGGCTACAGCGGCACCAACTCCGGCGGGCACCTCGTCATCCAGTACGGCGAGTGGGATGACAACCAGAGCGGCATCGTCAGCAACTCGCAGAACAACGACGACGCGCCGTCACCCCAGGACGGGACCTGTCCGAGCGGCAGTGGTTCGTGCGAGTTCTGGCGGCACAACTATGTCCACGACAACAACGACCCCAATGTGCCCCAGGACAGTGGTGTGGCGTCTGCCGGTCCGGTCGGCACCGGCATGGTCATCGCAGGTGGCCGCTTCGACACGGTCGTCGACAACCGCATCGTCCGCAACAACGCGTGGGGCGTGCTGACGACGCCCTACCCGGACACCGAAGTGCCGCCGAGCGGCATCGGCCAGGACTGCAACGGGGGCTTCGCGCACGCCGGGCTCAGCCAGCTCGGCGGCACCGGCTTTGTGCCCTGCTACTTCAGCGACTGGGGCAACGAAGTTGCGCACAACACGTTCGCGGACAACGGCGGCTACGGCAACCCGACGAACGGCGATGTCGCCGACCTCTCCACATCGCCGCCGGAGGACCCGGCCGCGCCGGGCAACTGCTGGCACGACAACACCGACACGAGCGGAACCGTCAGCACCTGGCCGGTCGGCCTGCAGACGACGCAGGGCACCTGCGGCCTGCCGATCTACCCCGATCCTGCGTCGACCAGTGTGCTCACCGCGCAGGTGGTCTGCGACACCGGCTTCTTCCAGACCGTCAGCACGTCGTTCCCGTCCTGCTCACTCCCGGCGGCGGTCAACTACCCGCAGGCGACGCACATCACCACCAAGCCGCTGCCGGCACACCTCGCGACCATGCCCGACCCGTGCAAGGGCGTGCCGGCCAACCCGTGGTGCCCGGCCTCGTCTGCTTCGCGTACGACGAACGGCAGCAGCCTCGCGAGCACCGGCCTGCCAGTCGCGCTGCCGCTCGCGGGGGCGGCGGCGGTCGGCGCGGCGCTCGCGCTAGCGAGGCGCCGCAGTCAACGTGGGGGTTAGTTGACCTGGCGGTCGCGGCCGGACCAGAAGGGTTCGCGCAGCTTGAACTTCTGCACCTTGCCGGTCGCCGTACGCGGGAAGACGTCGACGAAGTCGACTGACGTCGGCGCTTTGTAGCCGGCGATCCGCTTCTTGCAGTGCGCGATGACCGCAGCCTCGTCGACGCTCGCGCCGGGAGCGCAGACGACGATGGCCTTGATGGTCTCGCCCCACTTCTCGTCCGGCACACCGATCACCGCGCACTCCGCGACACCGTCGAGCGCGTAGATGCAGTCCTCGACCTCGATCGAGGAAACGTTCTCGCCGCCGGTGATGATGACGTCCTTCTTGCGGTCGCTGATCGTGAGATAGCCCTCGTCGTCGATCGAGCCGCCGTCGCCGGTGTGGAACCAGCCGCCCTCGAGTGCGTCCGCGGTGGCCTCCGGCTGCTGCCAGTAGCCCTGCAGCACCACGTTGCTGCGCGCGAGCACCTCGCCCGCGTCGCTGATCGCCAGCGTGGTCCCGATGCCGGGCGCGCCGGCACGCACCAGCTTCACCGACGCCTCCTCGATCGGGTCGTCGGCCCATTCGCGCTTGCGCCGGTTGATGGTCAGCAACGGCGACGTCTCGGTCAGGCCGTAGATCTGGATGAACTCCCAGCCCAACTCGGTCTCGATCCGCTCGATCGTCTTCGACGGCGGCGGCGCGCCGGCGCAGATGACACGCGTCGCGCGGCCGGCGCCCGGCACGGGGCCGCTCCATTCCTTACCGGCATCAAGCACGGCGTTGACGACGGCCGGTGCCGCGCACATGTAGGTCACGCCGTGCTCGCCGACACGGCGCAGGATCTCGGTGCCGTCGACCTTGCGCAGCACGACCTGCGGCGTGCCCGCGGCAGCTGCGGTGTAGAGCATCCCCCATCCATTGGCGTGGAACATCGGCAGCGTGTGGAGGTAGACGTCCCAGTCGGTGACGCCCGCATGCCAGCCGAACGTGACCGAGTTGGTCCAGATGTTGCGATGCGTGATCTGCACGCCTTTGGGTCGCGCCGTCGTGCCGCTGGTGTAGTTGATGGTCGCGGTCGCGTCCTCGTCCGCCTCGCGCCACGGCTGCGGTTCGCGGTCGAACCGCAGCAGCGCCTCGTCGCTCTCCCGGCCCAGCTCGAACCGAAGCTTGGCGGTAACCGTCGCCAGCTCCTCCAGCGACGGGTCGACCAGCAGCACGCTCGCACCGGAGTGGTCGACGATGTATTCCACTTCCTCCAGGCGCAACCGGAAGTTGATCGGCACCAGGATCCGGCCGGAAGACGGTACGGCGTAGAACAGCTCGAGCAGGCGCGCCGCGTTGGGCGAGACGACGGCAACCCTTTCGCCGACATCGACGCCGAGCTCGTCCAGCCCGGCCTGCAGTGCGCGGACTCGGCGCGCGACCTCGCCGTAGGTCAAGGAGCCGAGGTTGTCGTCCTGCTGCGGCTCGTCGATGACACCGACGCGGTCGGCGAAGACCGTCTCGGCGCGGTCGAGGAAGTCGTTGACAAGGAGAGGAACCTTCATGCGCGCGCTCCTAGACGTGGGCCAGGTCTCGTGTCAGTGCCGGAAGGATCTCACCGATCGGTCCGCGCAGGACAGCGTCGGCGACATCGTCGTACGGCGTCTCCTGGGCGTTGACCACGATGAGACGTGCGCCCGCGTCCACTGCCACCCCGCACATGCCGGCAGCCGGGTGGACGGTCAGCGAGGAACCGACAGCCAGGAAGACGTCACAGCTTCCAGAGGCATCGATGGCTCGTTGGATGACCCGTCGATCGAGCTGCTGCCCGAAGGAGATCGTGGCCGACTTGAGGATCCCACCGCAGAGCTCGCACGGCGGGTCCGGCATCTCCTCGGTGACGCGCTCGAGCTGGTCGGCCATCCGGGTGCGGGCGCCGCAGCCCAGGCACTCCACCTCCCACATCGTGCCGTGCAGCTCGACCACCAGCTCGGGCGACGAGCCGGCGCGCTGGTGCAACCCGTCGATGTTCTGGGTGAGCAGCGCCCGCATCCGCCCGGTGTGCTCGAGCTGCACGAGCGCTTGGTGACCGCTGTTGGGCACGGCGGTCCAGGCCGGATGTGTCTTGCGTGACTGCCAGGCACGCTGCCGGACTTCTGGGTCGCTGACGTAGTAGCGCAGGTCGGACATCCGCTCCGCGGCCGGGTTCTTCGTCCAGACACCGTTGGGCCCGCGGAAGTCGGGGATGCCTGAGTCGGTCGAGATGCCGGCGCCGGTCAGCACCGTGATCGCCTGCGCTTCGCGGAACCAGGCGCGGACCTCTTCGACGCCAGTCGCCACTTGCCGACCCTATAAGGGCGCGATAAAGCACGTGTCCTGCTGACGACGTGCGTGATAAGACCGCGACATGCTCCAGCGCTTCGACGACTTCACCACCCGGTCGGTTCGCACCGACGAGCTTGCCGAGTTCTTCGGCGTTATGGCAATGGCGTTCGGCGAAGACAGGAATGACGATGACCTGCCGTTCGAGACGCTGACCGCCGAACCCGAGCGATCTATCGCAGTGTTCGACGGTGAGCAGATCGTCGCCACGGCGGGAGCCTTCACCTTCGACATGGCCGTACCGGGTTCTCCCGGGTCGGGCGGTCTGGTCCCGACCGCAGGCGTGACGTATGTGACGGTCCGGGCGACCCACCGGCGGCGGGGCTTGCTGTCCGGGATGATGCGCGGGCAGTTGCTGGACATCCACGACCGGGGCGAACCGCTCGCGGCGCTGTGGGCATCGGAATCCGTCATCTACGGCAGGTTCGGCTACGGGCTCGCCTCCCAGCTGCTGCGGGTCGAGCTCGACCGGGTCGACGCGAAGCTGCGCACCGACGTACCGAACGACCCCGACATCGACGTACAGCTGGTGCAGGCAGGCGACGCCCAGAGCCAGATCGACCAGGTCGAGCAGGCGTTGGTTGCCGGCCGCCCCGGCACGTTCGTGCGTGACAAGCGCTGGATCGAGAGTCTCGTCCAGGACCCGCCGCACCGCCGCCACGGTCTGTCATCGTTGCAGTGCGTCGTGGCGAGCCGCGGCGGCGAACCGGTCGGCTACGCGCTGTATCGCACGAAGCCACAGTCGGTGCGGCCCTACGGCCTGCCGGACGGCGAGCTCGCAGTCGTCGCGCAGGCAGCGCTCGACCCGGCGGCAAACGCGGCGATTACCCGGCTGCTGCTGTCGGTCGATCTGATGCGGCGGGTGCGCTGGTGGAGCCTGCCGGTCGACACGCCGTTGCCGCATCTGTTGCAGGACCCCCGACAGGCTCGTACGACGCTGGTCGACCAGCTGCACATCCGCGTCGTCGACGTCGCGGCGGCGCTGGCCGCACGCCGCTACGCCGGACCGACTGACGTGGTCATCGAAGTGCGCGACGCACTGTGCCCGTGGAACGACGGGCGCTGGCGACTGACAGCAGACACCGACACGGCATCGTGCGAGCGCACGACGGCCGACGCCGATGTGACGTTGCCGGTGGAGACGCTGGGCGCCGTCTACCTCGGCGGGCCGGCGCTGACCGCGTTGGCGGCTGCCGGTCGAGCGGAAGGCGAATCCGGCGCGTTGAGGCGGCTGTCGGCGGCGCTGCACAGCAACGCCGCCCCCTGGTGCCCAGTGGTGTTCTAACCCGTGCGCGACAAGCCGGCCAGGACCGGCGGCAGCGCTCCGGTGTGGACGACGACCAGCTGCTGCGTCGGCCGGGACAGCGCGACGTAGAGGTCGCGCAGCCCGTTGCTCGCGCGCAGTAGCTGGGCGGGCTCGACGACTACCACCTGGTCGAACTCCAGGCCCTTGGCCGCCTCGACGGTCAGCACCGACACCGGTGCTTCCAGCGGCTCGCCGGCGGTGGCGTCGGGCAGCTTCTCGATCACGGCGGCCAGGACGTCGGCGTGCAAGCCGCTGGGCGTCAGGACGCCGATCGTGCCGCCCTCGGCGCCCGCCAACGCATCCGCCGCAGCACTGGCAACCTTCAGCATCAGGTCGGCATCGGCGGCCGCGACCGCAACGGGCAGCTGACCACCGTCGCGGACGGATGTCGGCGGCTCGAGTGAGGGGTCGATCGCGTGCAGCACGTCCGCCGCCACCGACATGACCTCGGCCGGCGTGCGGTAGTTGACGGTGAGCTCTTCCTGCCGCCATCGGCCTGGAGCGACTGGCTCCAGCACGGACGCCCACGACGGCGCACCCCACGGGCTCGACGTCTGCGCGATGTCGCCGACAACCGTCATCGACCGCGACGGGCAACGTCGTACGAGCATCCGCCACGCCATCGGCGAGAGCTCCTGTGCCTCGTCGACGATGACGTGCCCGTAGTGCCATGCGGCGTCGCGGCCGGCACGCAGCGCGACACTGTCGTCGTCACTGCCCGCGTTGTAGCGGGCCGCGAGGGTTGCCGCATCGACCCGGCCGGCCTGCCCGGTGGTCGCCAGCACCTCGCGGGCGTATTGCACGTCTTCGCGCTGCTTGCGACGCTGCTGCGCGATCTCCAGCATCTCGTTGGGGTCGCCGAGCAACGCCCACGCCTCGTCGAGCACCGGAATGTCGGCAGCCGTCCACCCGCTGCCCGGCTCACGATGCAGCGGGCCGGTCGCGGTGGCGTAGATCTGCTCGACCAGGTCGGTCGCGGTCAGCAACGGCCACAGTGCGTTGACGACGTCACGGAACTCGTCACTGCGCATCACCGACTGCACCGCCCACCGCTGACCGGCCAGCTCCGGATCGGCCTCGACCAGCTGCCGGATCAGAATGCGCAACAACTGCTTGGCGAACGTGTAGCGGGCGCGGTTGTGCCGGCGGCCACTTCGGCGGGCACGTGACCGCGCGGTCGCGATCTGGTGCGGCGTCACCACCAGTTCGTGTTCGTCGAACGACACGGCGATCGGCTGCTCCGGCACCCGCTCGTACGACGCGATCGCGTCGGCCACGATGTCGCTCATCGCCAGGTCGGCCTTGGCCCGGGCCGCCGCCACCGAGTCCTCTGCGGTCACCGTCACGCCGGGCACCATCGTCTCCAGCGTCGCGAGCACCACACCGGTCTCACCGAGCGAGGGCAACACCTGCTCGATGTAGCGCAGGAACACCGCGTTCGGGCCGACGACAAGAACGCCGGTGCGCGCCAGCAGGTCACGGTGCGTGTAGAGCAGGTACGCCGCGCGGTGCAACGCGACTGCCGTCTTGCCCGTCCCCGGGCCGCCCTGCACGACAAGCACGCCCGACGGCTCGGCCCGGATGATGCGGTCCTGCTCGGCCTGGATCGTCTCGACGATGTCGCGCATCCGGCCGGTCCGGCGCGCGGTCAACGCCGCGAGCAGCGCCCCCTCGCCGCCGAGCGTCGCCTTGTCCTCGTCGCTGAGGTGCTCGAGATCGAACACGTCGTCCTCGACGTCGAGCAACCGCCGGCCGCGCGTGCGCAGATGCCGTCGGCGTACCAGACCCAGCGGGTCCGTCGCGGTGGCGCGGTAGAACGGCTCGGCCACCGGTGCGCGCCAGTCGACCAGCAACGTGTCGTGCCGGTCGTCGGTCAGCCCGATCCGGCCGATGTGGTGCCGATCGCCACCGATCATGTCGAGCCGGCCGAAGCACAGGCCGGACTCAACCGCGTTGAGCTGCGCCAGCCGGTCCTCGTACATCGTGGCGAACGCGTCGCGCTCGCTGCGGTTCTGCGGCGAGCCGGTCGCCCCCCGTTTGCGCACCTCGGTCAGGCGACCGCGCGTCTCGTCGCGCAGCAAGTCGAGCCGGTCGTACAGCCGGGTCAGATACGCCTGTTCCCGCTCGATCTCGGCCGGTTTGCCGCCCGCCAACGTGTGTATCCCTCCGCAAAGAAGAGCCATCGAGAATATCGCTTCCGACCAACGCCCGCTGCCGACGTCGAAAGGCATTGCAAGACGGACGTACGGTTTGGTAGTGTGACAGCGTGCCCAAGGTCAGCGCGGAGCGGCTCGAAGCCACCAGGCGGCGGGTGCTCGACGGTGCGCGGCGAGCGTTCGCGGCCTACGGCTACGAGGGCGCCACGGTGAAGGTGCTCGAGCAGGAGACCGGGCTGTCGCGGGGGGCGATCTTTCACCACTTCCCGGACAAGGACGCGCTGTTCCTCGCCCTGGCTCGGGAGGACGCCGAGGAGGTCGCGGCGCTCGTCGACGAGGCGGGGCTGGTCGAGGTCATGCGCCGACTGCGCACGAAGGACGCCGGCTGGCTGGGAGTGCAGCTCGAGGTAGCCCGCCGGGTGCGCACCGACCCGAACTTCGCCGCGCTCTGGCAGCGGCACCTGCGCGGGATCGCCCGCGCGACGCAGGCCCGGCTCGCGCGCCAGCGCGACGCCGGCGTCGTACGACGGGACGTGTCGGTGGAGACACTCGCCTCGTTCCTGGCGCTCGTCTACGACGGGCTGGTGGCTCAGCTGGCGACCGGAATGCCGGTCGCGCATCTCGACGGGGTGCTCGATCTGGTCGAGCAGGCCGTGCGCGAGACTCCAAATACAGACACAGGGAGCGGATCGTGAGCACTGAATCTTCGGGGGCCGGCAGCTTCGGGGCCCAGGCGACCCTTTCGGTCGGCGGGCGTGACGTCACCATCTACCGGCTCGATGCGGTCGACGGCAGCGATCGACTCCCCTACTCGCTGAAGGTGCTGCTCGAGAACCTGCTGCGCAACGAGGACGGACACAACGTCACGGCCGAGCAGGTCCGGGCGCTGGCCGGCTGGAACCCTGACGCCGAGCCGGACACCGAGATCCAGTTCACGCCGGCCCGCGTCGTCATGCAGGACTTCACCGGCGTGCCGTGCGTCGTCGACCTGGCCGCGATGCGTGAGGCGATGACGACGCTGGGCGGCGACCCGAAGAAGATCAACCCGCTCGTCCCGACCGAGCTGGTCATCGACCACTCGGTCATCGTCGATGTGTTCGGCGCACCCGATGCGTTCGAGAAGAACGCGCAGCTGGAGTTCGAGCGCAACAAGGAGCGCTACCAGTTCCTGCGCTGGGGCCAGAACGCGTTCGACGGCTTCAAGGTGGTGCCGCCCGACACCGGCATCGTGCACCAGGTCAACCTCGAGTACCTCGCCCGCGTGGTCTTCGAGAAGGACGGTGTGGCCTACCCCGACACGCTGGTCGGGACCGACTCGCACACCACCATGATCAACGGCCTCGGCGTGCTCGGCTGGGGCGTCGGCGGCATCGAGGCCGAGGCCGCGATGCTCGGCCAGCCGGTGTCGATGCTGATCCCGCGCGTCGTCGGGTTCAAGCTCAACGGCGAGCTGCCCGAGGGCGCGACCGCGACCGACCTCGTGCTCACCATCACCGAGATGCTGCGCAAGCACGGCGTGGTCGGGAAGTTCGTCGAGTTCTACGGCCCCGGCGTCGCCGCGGTGCCGCTCGCCAACCGGGCGACGATCGGCAACATGTCGCCGGAGTACGGCAGCACCTGCGCCATCTTCCCGATCGACGACGAGACGCTGACCTACCTGCGGCTGACCGGCCGGCCGGACGACCTCGTTGCGCTGGTCGAGGCCTACGCCAAGGAGCAGGGCCTCTGGCACGACCCCCAAGAATCGACATGGCGTGAGCCGGCGTACAGCGAGAAGCTCGAGCTCGACCTGTCGACGGTCGAGCCGTCGCTGGCGGGACCGAAGCGGCCGCAGGACCGGGTGTCGCTCAAGAGCGCGAAGGACGGCTTCCGCATGGCGCTCACGGGCTATGTCGCCGACGACGGCAATGGCGACAGTGCCAACGAGGCGTCGAAGGAGTCGTTCCCGGCCAGCGACCCGCCCGCGGTGAGCAGCCAGGGTGCGCACGACGAGCCGGCCGGCGTTCCGGCAGCGCAGCGCGGCGGACGGCCGAGCAACCCGGCGAAGGTCACGCTCGACGGCGAGGAGTTCGAGGTCGACCACGGCGCGGTTGTCGTCGCGGCCATCACCTCGTGCACCAACACGTCGAACCCGTTCGTGATGGTCGCGGCCGGCCTGCTCGCCAAGAACGCCGTCGAACGCGGGCTGCAGCGCAAGCCGTGGGTCAAGACCTCGCTGGCTCCCGGGTCCAAGGTCGTCATGGACTACTACGAAAAGGCCGGCCTCACGCCCTACCTCGACAAGCTCGGCTTCGGCCTGGTCGGCTACGGCTGCACGACCTGCATCGGCAACAGCGGCCCGTTGATCCCCGAGGTGAGCCAGGCGGTCAACGACAACGACCTCGCCGTCGTGTCGGTGCTGTCCGGCAACCGCAACTTCGAGGGCCGGATCAACCCAGACGTGAAGATGAACTATCTCGCGTCGCCGCCACTGGTCGTGGCCTACGCGCTCGCCGGGACGATGGACACCAACCTGCTCGACGACCCGATCGGCACCGACACCGACGGCAACGACGTGTTCCTCGCCGACATCTGGCCGTCACCGAAAGAGGTGCAGGAGATCGTCGCGTCAACCGTGCAGGCGAGCGGCTTCGCCGCGTCGTACGGCGATGTCTTCGCTGGCGACGACCGGTGGCGCTCGCTCGAGGTGCCGACCGGCGACGAGTTCGAGTGGGCCGACGCGTCGACCTACGTGCGCCGGCCGCCGTACTTCGACGGGATGGACAAGGAGCCGCAGGGCATCACCGACATCGTCGGCGCACGGGTGCTGGCGATGCTGGGCGACAGTGTGACGACCGACCACATCTCCCCCGCCGGCTCGATCAAGACCGAGTCGCCGGCCGGGAGCTACCTGGTCGAGCACAGTGTCGAGCGACGCGACTTCAACTCCTACGGGTCGCGGCGTGGCAACCACGAGGTGATGATCCGCGGCACGTTCGCCAACATCCGGCTGCGCAACCAGCTGGCGCCGGGCACCGAGGGCGGCGTCACCCGGCACCTGCCGGACGGCGAAGAGATGAGCATCTACGACGCGGCACAGTCCTACGCCGACGATGGCGTTCCGCTGGTCATCCTCGCCGGCAAGGAATATGGCTCAGGTTCGTCGCGCGACTGGGCCGCGAAAGGCACCGCGCTGCTCGGCGTGCGCGCGGTCATCGCCGAGTCCTATGAACGCATCCACCGGTCCAACCTGATCGGCATGGGCGTGCTGCCACTGCAATACGCCGACGGGCAGAACCGCGAGTCGCTCGGCCTCACCGGCGAAGAGACGTTCGAGATCCGTGGTCTCGAGGGCGTCGAGCGGATCCCGCGCGACATCGAGGTGAAGGCGGGCGACAAGACGTTTACCGCGACAGTGCGCATCGACACGCCCGGTGAGGCGGAGTACTACCGCCATGGCGGCATCCTGCAATACGTCCTGCGCTCCCTGCTCAACGGCTGACCCATGGCGTTGATCATGGGCAAACCCGCGGACACGCCGGCGTGTCCGGTCGGTTTGCCCATGATCATCGGGGAGGTCGCGTGGATCTCGGGCTGAAAGACCGGGTGTACGTCGTCACCGGCGGCACCCGGGGCCTCGGTCTCGCCACCGCGCAGGCACTCGTCGCCGACGGGGCCCGCGTGGTGGTCAGCTCCCGCTCGCAGGAGTCGGTCGATGCGGCGGTCGCCTCACTCGGTGACAACGCGAAGGGCGTCGTCGGCGACAACGCAGACCCTTCGACGTCCGAGCGGGTGCTCGCCGTCGCGTTGGAGTCCTGGGACCGCCTCGACGGTGCGCTGATTAGCGTCGGTGGACCGCCCGGCACGAAGGCGCTAGGCGCGAGCGACGAGCAGTGGCGGCAGGCCTTCGACAGCGTGTTCGTCGGCGCTGTGAACCTGGTCCGCACGCTCGTGCCACAGCTCACCCGCGGCGCTGCGATCGGGCTGGTGCTCTCGACGTCGGTCAAGACGCCGATCTCCGGCATCGAGATCAGCAACGGCCTGCGGCCGGGTCTGGCGGTGTGGGCGAAGTACGTCGCGGACGAGCTCGGACCGCGCGACATCCGTGTCGTGACGCTGATGCCCGGCCGGATCCTGACCGACCGGATCCGCGAGCTTGCTCCCGACGAAGGGGCGCGGGAGCAACTGGCCGCGGACATCCCGCTGCGGCGCATCGGCGACCCGGCGGAGTTCGGTCGGGTCGCGGCCTTCCTGCTGTCCCCCGCCGCGTCGTACCTGACGGGCCTCGCCGTGCCCGTCGACGGAGGCGCGCTCCGTAGCTTGTAACGGGGCAGTTTTGTACGTGGGGCGCTCGCGAGAGTGGGTAGGGAAACCCTCATGAGTGAGACGTCCGAACAGGAGGCGCCGGAGCTCGGCGCCGCGACCGACGCACAGGGTGTGACCGAGTCGCTCGAAGTCGACCGCACCGACGAAAAGACGATGGAAACGCCGGACAAGCTCGGTGGCACAGGCGGGAAACAGTCCGGCGGCGCCGGCTGACGTTGCTAGAGCCGGCGCCCGAACAGCGCGTCGGCCGCTACTGAGGACATCTTGCCCTCGCCGAAGGGCACCTTCGGCACGCTGACCCGTTCGTCGTCGCCGGCATCCTCCGGCGCCGGTTCGGACCGGTCCGCGGTGACCGGCCGTTCCCAGGCTGCCTCGAGCAGGGTGGTCTCGACCGAGTCCAGGCGCCGGAGCACCTCGGAGATCTTGGCCGACACCGCGTCGAGCCTCTCCTCGACCGCGTCGACGACGGCATCGAGCACCGGCTCGACGTGGACAGCGGGCGCGGGCGGGACGGGCGGCGGAGCTGGCACAGGCACCGGCCGGGGCTCGCGCGCCAGCGCGCGCAGCGCCTCGATCACCCCAAGGCGGCGGGTTTCCAGCGATCCGGGCACAGCATCTCTTTCGGTGGCGTACGGGTCGGATCCCTATTGTCCCACGATCTGACCCGCCCCTGAAGGTGGTTGCCCACTGCAACTAAGGGGCGTAACGTCCGCCTCACGATGCATTGGCTGACCGTCGAAGTCTTCGACGCGGCGTTGCCCGCGACTGGTTGGCTGCGCAGCTGGCATGACCTTCTCGTCGAGACCGCGCTGTCCAGCGGTGCCGTCTACTACGACGACCACGTTCACTCGTGGGGCGTGGTGATCGAGTTCACGTTCGCGGACGAGGAGAGCCGCGATCGCTTCCGGGCGCACCCGACACTCACCGCGGCGTTGGACGCCGCGCCCGACCCGGTCAATGGCGCGCTGGTCTACCCGCACCGCGGCGGCGGCACCGGCGCCCGCGAGCCGCGAAGGCCGCGCCCGGCTCCGATGACCGGCGCGGAGGCCCTGCCCGAGCCGGAGCCATTGGTGAGCGTCGGGCTGGTCGGCGACTACATCCCGCCGCGCGACGAGCTGACGACCTCGGCGGCCTAGGCGACCTAGCCGACCGGGTCGGCCATGTCGCGGGACGCCTGGCCCACGAACTGCGTGTGGTAGAGCTCGGCGTAGAGGCCGCCGGCGTCGACGAGCTGCTCGTGGGTTCCTCGCTCGACCACCCTCCCGTCGTCGATGACCAGGATCTGGTCGGCGTCCCGCACGGTCGACAGCCGGTGCGCGATCACCAGCGACGTGCGCTGTGCCAACGCGGTCTTGAGGGCACGCTGGACGGCGACTTCCGACTCGCTGTCGAGGTGCGCCGTCGCCTCGTCCAGCACGACGATCGACGGCTTCTTCAGCAACAGCCGGGCGATCGCGAGGCGTTGCTTCTCACCGCCGGACATCCGGTAGCCGCGGTCGCCGACGACGGTCTCGAGCTGATCCGGAAGCTCGCGTACGACGTTGCCGATGTGCGCCTCGTCGAGCGCGGTCCACAGCTCGTCGTCGCTGGCGTTGGGCTGCGCGTAGAGCAGGTTGGCGCGGATCGTGTCGTGGAACATGTGGGCGTCTTGGGTCACGACGCCCACGGCGTTGCGCAGTGACGCGAGCGTCACGTCACGGACGTTTCTGCCGCCGACGCTGACGGCGCCCTGTTGTACGTCGTACATGCGGGTCACGAGCTGCGAGATGGTCGTCTTGCCCGCGCCCGACGGGCCGACCAGCGCGACCAGCTGCCCGGGCTCGGCGCGGAAGCTCACCCCGTGCAGAACCTGCTTGTCCGGCACCTGGTCGAGGACGGCCACCGACTCCAGTGACGCCAGCGAAACCTCAGCGGCAGTCGGATAGCGGAACCAGACGTCGTCGAACTCGATCGTCGCCGCCTCGCCCAGCCGTGACGGCAGTTGCTTCGCGTCGGGCGCGTCCGCGATCGCGGGCTTGAGGTCGAGCACTTCGAAGACGCGGTCGAACGAGACCAGTGCGGTCAGCACGTCGACCTGGATGTTGGACAGCGCCGTGATCGGGCCGTAGAGCCGGTTGAGATAAGCCGCCATCGCGACCACCGTGCCGAGCATCGCCGGATCGGTGGCCGCCTGGTAGCCGCCGATGCCGTAGACGAGCGACGTGCCCAGCGCCGCGACCAGCGTCAGCGAGACGAACAGGATCCGGCCGTACATCGCCTGCTCGATGCCGATGTCCGCCACCCGGCGAGCCCTGGTGCGGAACATCCCCTCTTCCTCATCCGGCCGCCCGAACAGCTTCACCAGCAGCGCGCCGGCGACGTTGAACCGCTCGGTCATCTGGTTGGACATCTCGGCGTTGAGCACGTAGGACTCGCGGGTGATCCGCTGCAGCCGTCGGCCCATCAACCGCGCCGGAATGATGAACAGCGGCACCATGGCCAGTGCAAGCAGAGTGATCTGCCAGGACAGCAGCAGCATCGCCACCAGGACGAGACTGACGCTGATGATGTTGCTGACGACGTTGGACAGCGTGCCCGTGAACGCCTGTTGCGCGCCCAGGACGTCGTTGTTGATCCGGCTGATCAAAGCACCGGTCTGCGTCCGGGTGAAGAACGCGATCGGCATCCGCTGGATGTGGGTGAACACCGCGGAACGCATGTCATAGATCAGGCCTTCACCGACCCGGGCGGAGAACCAGCGGTTGGCCAGGCCGACGCCTGCATCGACGATCGCGAGCACGGCCATCAGCAGTGCGAGGGCGATCACGACATCCTGCTGGTGCTTGTTGATGCCGTTGTCGATGATCAGCTTGACGATCCACGGGTTGGCCACGCCGATGACGGCGTCGACCACGACCAGCAGCAGGAACGCGATGATGGCGTTGCGGTAAGGCGCGGCGAACCGGGCGATCCGCTTGATCGTGCCCTTCGGCAGCCGCACCTCGGTGACGGACGGGTCGCGGCGGAACGACCGCATCACATGCCAGTTACCGCCGGCCGGACCGCCCATCGACAAAGTGACCACCTCTCCCGGCGATCACAACACATGCCACCGACAAACGCTTCCGTGACGACCCCGACTTCGAACGGCCGGCGACCACGACACGCCGACAAATCGGTGAAAAAGTGGTCGCCCGCTGTTCGAAGTGGAGGTCTAGCGGCGGCGTTCCAGCGGTTGGCCCTCCCAGTACTGGCGGATCTCCGAGCGGGGATCGTCGACGACCCGGGTGTCGGCGTCGAAGACCATCGTGGCCCGGCGCTCGGCGTCGTACGTCGGCCACTCCGGCAGGTGCTCGCAGTTCGGGTTGCCGGTGGACGCGAACGCCACCCAGGCGCCGGCCAGCCGGTCCGCCATCAGCCGGCCTTCGGCCGACCCGGCGAAGAACGTGTCCCGCACCGCGTGGAATGAGGCGGCGACGTCGATGCCGTGGATGGCGCCGAACTTCCCCTCGTACGCCGGCGTCGGCCAGTCCCACTGGTAGACCCAGACCGGCGCGGTCCCCTGCGCGGCCTTGCGCTCGGCCTGCATGTGCACGCCGCGGCGGGAGCCGGAGTCGGTGAAGGCCTGGGCAAGCAGCAGGTGCGGCGCCTTGTCCGGCTCGTGCCGCCGATAGAGGCTCATGATCTCATCGGCCTGCTCGCCGTAGCGCTCCTCCAGGGCGGCTTTCACCGTCTGTTCGTCGAGGTCGAAGCGCCGCAGTGACAGAGCAGCGTCCTCCAGCGTCGAGGAGATGAGCAGCGGCACGTCGGCCGACTCCTCCGGCGCTTGCGGGTCGAACGGGTGGTGCGGGAACGCGTCGGTGCCGATCACCGGCGAGAAGCCCATCGCGGCGACCTTCAGCTGAGCCGAGAGCAGCTGCTGCCACGGCACGTTCTGCAGCTCGCGGATGTTGCTGGGTGCGATGTCGAGCTCGCGCAGCAGCTTCTCGGCGAGCTTCGTCCCCGCCTCTTCCTTGGTGGCCCGCACCATCGAGCCGCTCTGCACCGCGGCGCGCTGGAACAGACCGCGAGCCGGGGGCATGGCGAGCACGCAGCTCGTCTTCGCGCCACCGCCGGACTGCCCGAAGATCATCACCCGGGACGGGTCACCGCCGAACCCGGCGATGTTGGCCTGCACCCACTCGAGCGCCGCGACGAGGTCGAGCAGACCTGCGACGCCGGAGTAGCGGAACTCCTCCGGAGCACCCAGTCCGGACAGGTAGGTGTAGCCGAACGACGAGAGCCGGTGCGTCACGGTCACCACGACCGCGTCGCCCCAGTGCGCGAGCTCTGCCCCGTCGTAGCCGACGTTGCTGCCCGAGCCGGTGGCGAAGCCGCCGCCGTGGAACGACACGAACACGGGCCGCTTCGCGTTGTCGTCCACGCTGGGCGTCCAGATGTTGAGGCTGAGGCAGTCCTCGCCGTAGCCGCCGACGTTGACGTCCCAGTAGATGGTCCGCGCGTAGTCGCTGCGCGGGTCGCCGGGCAGGTGCGGGCACGACTGGCCCGACGCGAATGCCTCGCGCACGCCGGTCCACGCCTCCGGCTTCTGCGGCGGCATGAACCGGTTCGGCCCCGCGGTCGATGCGGCGTACGGGATGCCCTTGAACACCGACACGGGGCCGGTGCTGATGCCTTGAACAACGCCGTACGACGTGTCGACCTCACGGAACAGCGGCCGGTCGATCGCGCCGCGCGGGCGCGAGATGGATGCGAGCGTGCCTGTCGCCATCAAGACTCTCCTGTCGAGCTCAGCACATGTAGTAGCAGCGGTAGGGATAGACCGGCGGGCGGTCGGGACCGGGCACGGTCGAGAACACCGTGACGGTGTTGCCGGCGCTGAACCAGGGTTGCTTTCCGCGCGGGAACTGCCCGTACATGTAGCGCTTGCCGGCGTACATGTAGCGGAACATTCCGGTGCCTTGGGTATTGCTCTCGTCCGGACCGCTGGCGTTGGGGTCCCACCAGATCAGCGTGCCGTCGTCGAACACGTTGTAGTCGTCCCACGGCCACAGCTGCGCACCCCAGCTCACCACCGGGTTGGATATTCGGGTCTTGTAGCTGGTGGGCGAGACCGGGTAGCCGAACAGGCCGGGATAGACCTTGCCGACGCACGGAACGCCGTTGTTCGAGCCCAGCGGGCCGGTGTGCGTGCGGGAGGTGTAGGGCCCCTCGCCGCATTGGAAGCTGTAGGGCGTGAGCTTGGGACCGGCCAGCTCGATCCCGGTGAAGAACGTCCTCGCCCACAGGTACTCCCCGCCAGCGGCGTACTTCGCCGGCGGGTCGGAACCTGGGTTGGCCCAGTGCCACACGTTGTAGGCCTCGCTGATGCTCGGCGGCACGCGGTCGGGCAGCAGGCTGATGCCGAACGCGTGCTTCCACTGCTGCTGGTCGTAGAGCCGGCCGAAGTGCGTCTCGTCGGTGAGCGCGGAGCCGGTGTCGATCCACTCCGGGAAGTAGGCCTGTCGAGTCGCGGCACCGGTCAGGTAGATCGGGTCGATCGGGTCGGCGACGAGGATGACGTCGGAGATGCCGTTCTGTTTGAACTTCGCCATCAGAGTCTGCGCGTCAGCGGGACCGTTGGTGTCGATGATCGGGAACGATGCCGTGACGATCAGCTTGATCCCGCACTTCTCCAGCTGGGCCTTGAAGAAGGCGGCACCGGCCTTGTAGGCATCGGTGTTGTCCAGGCTCGACGCACCTGGCCAGATCAACCCAAAGGTGCGGGCTTTCTTGACCGGGGAGTTGAGGTCCGCCTCGCCGGCGAACTGGGGCGGGTAGGGCGCGATCTCGTTGCAGATCATCTCGGAGCGCATCAGGTAGGCCGAGGTCTCGTCCGGCAACCCGGTGCCCCAGACGTAGGGCGCCCATTGGAGGTAGTAGGACGCGGGCACGGTGACCGTGCACCAGCACGGGACTCCCAAGCGCGCCAGGGTGTTCTGGAAGGCGACTGTGCCGCACTCCTGAGCGAACAGGTCAGCCGCCATGAACGCGTGCAGGCTCTTCGCAACGTTGGTCGCGTCGGACTGGCACTCGGCGTTCTGCGCCGACGTGGAGTCACCGCTGTTGTAGCTGCTCGTGTAGTACTTGATCTGCACCGTGCGGCCGTAGGTCTGCAGGTGGTGCTCGAAGATGTCGACGTAGCCCTGGATGGTGTTCTTCACCTGCTGCATCGTGTCGGTGTCGGCAGCAGCAGCGGCAACGGCTTGCGCCTGCGCCTGGTTGTTCGACAGGGCCACCGCGACGGTGATGCTCTTGGCGGAGACGCCGTTGTAGGTGTTGCCACCGTTGCCGCCGGAGAACGCCGGCACGCAGGGCGGTGCATATTTCGTCGGCATCTTCACGCGCCCGGTGAGGTGGTCACACCACTGGTCGTTGGTGGCCGACGGCGGCGATATGGCGTAGGTGCCGTTGCCCTGACCACTGCCGGCGGCAGCCTGCTGTGCGTTGCCGGCGGCGCCGTTGGCCGCGCCCGGTTGCGGTGCGGCAACACCGCCGGGCCCCACGACGCCGGGCTGCCCGTTGGTGTTCGTTGTGCCCGGCGCTGCGTTCTGTCCGGTGGGCCCGTTGACCGACGTGAGGCCGCCGGCCGACGTCGAAGACTGCGGCTTGCCCGGCAGCACCGCGACGATGAGCACGACCGCCGCCACCACCGCGATGAACGGCAGATAGCGACGGAAGGCGCGACTGACATCGCCAATGGTCAGGTCGCTGATCGACGCTTTGTTGGACATCTAGGGTCACTCCGTCCGTCGGCGGGTCGCCGTGGTCGCGGTGCGTTTGGTAGTGCTGCGAGGGCGGCGCTGTTTCGCGGTTGGCTGTTTCGCGGTTGGTTGCGCCGGGAGCATGCCGGAGCGCGCGACGGCGTCCTGGGTGGTGCCGAGATAGGCCGCGACGACCTGCGGGTCGTTGACGACCTGCTCGGGAGTGCCGCGTACGACGACACGGCCCAGCTCCAGCGCGATGACCTCGTCGGCGAGCGACGTCAGCAGCGGCATGTCGTGCTCGATGACGAGCAGGCTCGATCCGGTGATCTCGCGGATCCGGCGCAGCAGCGGTCCGAGCGCCTCGGTCTCGCGCTGGGCGATGCCGGACGAGGGTTCGTCGAACAGGATCACCGACGGCTCGTGCGCCAGGATGCAGGCGAGATCGATGAGCCGCCGGGTGCCGGTGGAGATCTCAGACACGAACTTGTTGCGGAACGCGTTGAGGTTGAGCATCTCGATCAGCTCGTCGGCGCGCCGGTTGACGGCCGCCTCGGAGTCGGCCACGGCAGGCAGGTTGAGTGCCGCGGCGAGCGGGTCGCGCACCTCGATGTGGCGTTCGATCGCCACCCGGACCGTGTCGGCGACCGTCATCGCCGGGAACAGCTTGGAGTCCTGGAACGACCGGCCGAGACCGAGTCGCGCCCGCGCGTCGGGCGACAGCTCAGTGATGTCGAGCCCGTGCAGCAGGACACGACCGTCGTCCGCGGGGACGAATCCCGAGATGAGGTCGAACAGCGTCGTCTTGCCCGCGCCGTTGGGGCCGAGCAGCCCGAGGATCTCGCCCTCGCGCAACGTCAGCGAGACGTCGGTGACGGCATTGACGCCGCCGAAGCTCTTGGTGAGCCCGCGCACCTCCAGCGCCACCGGCTCGTCATCGAACGACTTCGGCTTGGCGCGGGACCGCGTACGTGCAGCCGGCGCCTTCTCGGTGGGCTCGCTGCCGTCCGCCTGGCCCATCGCCTGTGACGCGCCCTGCAGGAAGACCGCACGCAACACGTCCGGCCGCTCCAGCAGCTCGCTGGTCGGCCCGGCGAAACGGATCTCGCCCTTCTCCATGAAGACCGCGCGCTTGGCGACTGTGAGCGCGACGTTGACCGACTGTTCGACGAGGATGATGGTCATGCCGTCGTCGGCAAGCCGACGCACTGTCTCCAGCAGCCGCTCGACGATGACGGGGGCGAGCCCCAGCGAGAGCTCGTCGATCATCAGCAGCTTCGGCCGGCCGATTAGCGCCTGGGCGAGCACGACCATCTGCTGCTCGCCGCCGGACAGACCGCCGGCGGGCACGTTCCACCGCTCGCGCAGCACCGGGAAGTAGTCGAGCACGCCGTCGATGGAGCGTTGCAGCTCCTCCTTGTCGCCGCGGTACATCCAGCCGGCGATGCGCAGGTTCTCGGCGACGGTCAACCCGGGGAAGACACCGCGATCACCCGGAACGAGCGCCATGCCGAGCATGGCCTTGTTCATCGCGTCGGCATGGGTGATGTCGCGGCCGTCGAAGAACACGGCGCCGCCGATGGGGTCGATGAGACCACTGACCGCGCGTAGGAACGTGGACTTGCCGGCACCGTTCGTCCCGAGCAGAGCGACGATCTCGCCCTCGTGCACGTCGAGATCGACCCCGAAAAGGATCTGCAGGTTGCCGCCGTACGCGACCTCGAGTCCACGGACGGCGAGCATCGCCTTAACGTCCGCAGCAGTCTGCGCCTTCTGCGCTTCGGCGACGTCGCGGGCCACGAACTGGCGTGCGGTGAGCTCGACCAGCCCGGCGCCGACGACGAGAAGGCCCAGGACAAAGGTTGCCGCCCGCTCGTGGTGGTTGGAGATGCTGCCGATGAGCGGCGCGACGATGATCGCGCCGATCGTGACCCAGATCAGCGAGTAGGAGAAGGCCTGGCCACGTAGCCGCGGCGTGGTGACCAGACCGATCATCGCGTTGTACGCCGGATTGAAGCCGGCCGCGCCGATCGACAGCACGAAGAGCATGAGGATCGAGCCACCGACCCAGGGCATGAGCCCCATCAGCACGATCCCGACACCGAACTCAACCACCATGAGGCCGTTGATGATGGGCAGCCACTCCGGCCGTTGGTCGCTGAGCCGACGCTGGACGAGCACTCCGCCGATGACCGTGCCGACAAGCCCGCCGAGCCCGTAGACGACGAACAGCACGCCGCGCGCGAATGCACCGTAGTGGTAGACGTCCTTGAAGAAGACGCTCTGCAACTGGACGAAGGCGATGGTTCCGCCACCGAAGAAGGTCGCTGCCCACCAGGTGCGTCGCAGCGACCGCACCGCCTTGACCCGGCGGAAGCCCTCCCAGAACGTCGTGCGCTCCTCGCGGTCGAGCACGAGACCGATCGATGCGCCGCGACCGGGGTCGCTCATCCGGCCGAGCATCCAGACGCCGACCAGCGCCGGTGCGCCGAGGATGATGAACGCGCTCCGCCAGCCCCAAATCTGTGTCAGGCCGCCGCCGATCGGGCCGGCCACGACGCCGATCGCGGTGGTCGCGAACAGGTAGAACGTGAACGTCGTGCCGAGTGCATTCGGCGGGTAGTAGTCGGTGATCAGGCTCGAGTGGGTCGGGAAGTTGACCAGCAGACCGAGGCCGGAGACCAGCAGCAGGACGATGAACAACCAGAACCAGGGCGCCAGTCCGATCAGGACCGCGACGATGCCGACGACCAGCGTCGAAATCTGGGCGAGCCGGATGCGATCCACGCGGTCGGACAGGTAGCCGGCGAATGGCGACAGCAGCGCGGGCAGGATCGAGGTGAGGCTCGCTGCCGTGATGGCTGCCCCGTTGCTGATGTGGAAGGTGTCACGGATGTTGGGCAGCAGCACGCTGACCGACTGGTTGCTGAACCGCTCGAGCGTCGCCACGGCCATGAGCACGAAGACCGGCATCAGGCCGTTGGGCCCGACCTGGGCCGCCAGCCAGTGCAGGTAGGCGCGTGGTGTGCGCGGCGCCTTACCGCCACCGGGAAGCGCGTCGAAATCGCTCATGACAACGGCTCCGCGATCGCGGCGGACTCGTCCGGATAGACGTCTTCGAGAGCACTCGGCTCGGCTTGCTCGATGATGCGGTCTGCGGCGGCGTCGTCACGTATCGCGGCGTCCGCAATGAGGCTCGGAACGATGATGCCCCGGCGGTCGGCCACCAAGCGAAGCAACCGGTCGCGCACCTGGTAGATCAGCGATCCGACACCGCCGGGCAGGAACATCAGGATCACGATCAGGCCGAAGCCCGTGCCCATCACTGACATGAGGCCCTGCAGGGTGTGCGGCACATCACCGCGGAACCAGGTCAGCCCTTCGAGGTAGATGGCCCCGGCGAACACACCGGCCATTGACCCGAGACCGCCGATGACGACCATGACGAAGGCGTTGATGCTCGACTGCGGGTCCGCTCCCCCGGCGTACAAGGTCTGCTGCCCGCCGAGGATCAACACACCGGCAACGGCGGCAAGGAAGCCCGACACCGCAAACGCGACGAGCTTCGCGCGCGTCACGTTGATGCCGTAGGACTGCACACCGCGCTCGTTCTCGCGGGTGGCGATGAGGACCCGCCCGATGCGGCTGCGGCGCAATCCGAGCACAGCGAGGATGCCCAGCAGCAAGACGGCGTAGGAGAAGTAGTAGTAGCGGATGGAGCTGTCGAGGGACAGCCGGCCGAACAGCGGCAGCCGCGGGATCGTCGTGAACTGGTCGGGGATCCAGGAGAAGTGCTGATCGCTGAGCAGGTAGGAGTTGGCCGCGAACGTGAACGCCAGCGTGGCAGCAGCAAGGAACAGCCCGCGGATGCGCAACGCCGGGATGCCGATCGCGACAGCGACGACAGCGCCGATGAGGCCTGCTGTCACCATCACGAGCAACAGGTCCATGTGCCAGTGCAGCGTCAGCCAGGCACCGACCGTCGACCCCACCGCGACGAACGCGAACTGCCCGAGGCTGATCTGGCCGGCCCAGCCGGACAGCACCAGCAGGGACAGCGCCACCAGCAGGTAGGCGGCCAGGAACGTCGCGAGGTCGAGCTTGGCCTCGCTGAGAATCACCGGGAGCAGCAACACCAACCCGACCACGCCGGTCAGCAGACCGCGCCGGACCCACGCGACCTCCGGCAGCCGCGCGAGCTCGGGCGGCACCGGCCGCACCTCGCGCAGCGCGGTCCAGGTCGATGTCGCGGCTTCTTGGATACGGCTGGTGAACTCGCGTCGCCGCAGCAGCAGCGCGGCGAGCACGACAAGGAAGATGATGACGTCGACGACGTCGGTGTTGCCGGTGTGCCAGTAGGCAGCCTGTTCGACGACGCCGAGCATGATCGACGCGACGACGATGGTCGGCATCTTCTCCATACGGCCGACGACGGCGGCGGCGAGAGTGCGCATCAGCACCGACACACCGAGCGCGGAGCCGATCGGCAGGCCGACCACACCGGCCCGCAGCAGGATCCCGACGGTTGCCAGCAGCGACGCAACCGCCCACACGACGAGGTTCACGCGTTTGACCGGCACGCCGAGCAATGACGCGCGGTCGGCGCTTTCCGAACAGGCGCGGATCGCGACACCGATGTTGGTGCGGTTGAGGAACCACGCCATTGCCACCAGCACGAGTGGCACCGTCACCATGGCGAGCACGTCGTTGCCCTGGAACCGCACTGCGCCGATGCCGAACGATGCATTGAACGGCGACGGGAAGCTCTGCGGCGGCGTCGCCGCATTGAAGGCCTTGGGCAAGCCGAGCTCGCCGAAGGTGAGCAGCTGAGCGATGCCGATCGTCGCGACCGTCAGCACCAGTCGCGGCGCCTTGGCGAACCGGCGGATGACGAGGAACTCGACCACGACGCCGAGCAACACCCCCCCGATCAAGCCGACCGCCATCGCGCCGAGGTAGGGCCACCCCGAGACGGCGATGAGCAGCACGGCGAGGCTGGCGGGCACGCCACCGAGGTCGCCCTGGGCAAAGTTGATGATGCGGTTGGCGCGGTAGACCAGCGCAATGCCGACGGCGATCAGTGAGTAGAGACCACCGATGACCCCGCCCTTGATGAGGATGCCGAACGGCACACCCCAGATCCGGTCGACCAGCCAGTAGAACGCGAGCGCCGCTGCGACCAGGTAGGCCGCGCGGCGCGCCCGAGGATCGTCGGCCCAGTCCTTGCGCAGGTTGCCGCTGCCGAGCACTTCCGTCGTCATCGAGTGCCTCCGGAAAGTCGCGTCAGCGTGCCGGCCGGCTGCGAAGCGAGAGAGCGCGCCAGGGCCACCAGCACGTCGGGCGGCAGCGTGCCGGACAGGCGCACGAAGCGCCGGCCACCGTCGGGCTCCGCGGACACGGTTACCTGCGACCCGCTCATGGTGATCTGGCCACGACCCAACGCGCCGAGGTCGACGTCCTGCGCATCTTTCGGCGGTGCGAACGTCGCGCCGTTCAATGTCGAGCCCTGTTGCAGGACGATCATGTCGGCGCCGCGGACGAAGACGTCGTCGAGCTCGCTGACGAGACCCCCGGGAAGGCCGGACGGCGACGGTGGGCTGGCGTCGATCTGCCCGAAGACCTGCGGCTGCGCGGGGATGACTGCGTACTTGCCCACCTGGCTGAACCCGGACGGCAGTCGCTGCAACGCCCACGATCCGCCCGGCGGGCGACTGGACAACGTCAGCGCCGTGAACGCCCCGCCACCTTGACCGAACGGCGTTGGCGTGCCGGACTGCTCGAACGACGCGCCGGCCACGGCGGCAGGTCCGATCGCGACGGAGACGGCCTGCCGCTGCGTCGTCACGCGCCCGTTCTGCACTGTCGTCTCGGCGAGCACGATGCCGGTCGCGTCGATGCATGTATCGGTGTATGTCTTCGAGGTCGTGATCGGCCGCAACGGCCCGGAGCGCAGCGGTGCGGCGCTGCGCAGCAGCTCGCAACGCCGGCCGAGCACGACGCGCGATCCGACGACTTTCAACCAACCGGCTCGGAGCCCGGCAGGCACGATGATGTCGGCGCGCACGTCCTGGGGTGCGGCAGCGGCCGGAACACGCAGCTCGCCGGCATCGGCGCTGCCGGCTCTGAGCACTTGCGCGCCGAGCCTGTTGACGATGGACAGGTAGGCCGACGAAGACGGCGTCGAGCTCTCCGACGCTGGGCCGCCCAGAGCCTCTCTGCCCAGTGTCATGTCGACGTCCTCGAACGGACGGTTGACCCACAGCTGCTCGGTCGTGGTGGGCGTCCCGGCCGACTTCACGACGTACGTGGCGTGGTAGGCCACCGGCACGGAGAAGTGCGCGATGCGGAAGCCGTCGGCGCGGCTGCGGAGCAGGTGCATCGACAGCGCCGTGAGCAAGGTCACAACGACCACGGCCAGGGCGAGCAGGGTCAGCCGCCGGTTGGGCGGGCGTCGCTGGGCGGGCTGGCCGTGCGGAACCGGGGCGCGCGAAGGCCGCGCCTTGTCAACCAACGCGCGATCGAGCGCGTGCGGCATCCGTACTCCCGGCTAGGGCGGTCGCTATCCGCCAAAAAGTAAGCCGGGAGCCATTTCGATACAATGGAGGTATAGCCGGACGGTTACCTCAGGTGAAGGCCGATACTCCGGTGAGCGCGCGACCGATGAGCAGCTTCTGCACCTGCGACGTGCCCTCGTAAAGCGTCGTCACCCGAGCGTCCCGCAACAGCTTTCCGACGACGAACTCGTCGACGTAGCCGTAGCCGCCATGCACCTGCACCGCGTTGTTGGCCGCGCGCACGCAGACCTCCGAGGCGTAGTACTTCGCCATGGAGGCGGCGGTCGTGTATTTCTCGCCGCGACGCTTGAGGTCGGCGACCCGCCACGTCATCATCCGAGCCGCTTCGGTCTCCACCGCAGAGTCGGCGATCAGTTCCTGCACCAGCTGGAAGCCCGCGATCGGCCGGCCGAACTGCTCCCGCTGCTTGGCATAGCCGATCATCGCGTCGACGGCGGACTGCGCAAGTCCGGTGCAGGACGCGGCCAGCGACATGCGGCCGTCGTCGAGCGCAGAGAGCGCGACTTTGATGCCGTCACCCTCGTTGCCGAGCAGCGCCGTCGCCGGCACGACGACATCGTCGAGCGAGATCTCCGCGGTGTCGCAGGACCGCAGTCCCAGCTTGCCGTGGATCGGCTTGGGGTTGAAGCCGTCGGTGTCGGTCGGCACGAGGAACGCCGAGACGCCACGCGCGCCCTCACCTCCGGTGCGCGCCATGACCAGAGCGACGCCGGCGATGTCGCCGTTGGTGATGAAGATCTTGGACCCGTTGATGCGGTAGGAGTCGCCTTCCTTGACGGCTGTCGCCTGCAGCTCTGCGGGGTTGGAGCCATGGTTGGGCTCGGTCAGGCAGAAGCAACCGAGGGCTTCGCCGGACGCCATCCGCGGCAGCCACTGCTGCTTCTGCTCCTCGCTCCCCCAGCGCACGATCGAGCCGCCGACCAGGCCGAGGTGCACGGACAGGATGGAGCGGACGTTGGCGTCGCCGCGACCCAGCTCTTCGATCACCAGGCAGTAGGTCAACGGATCGGCGCCGCCGCCGCCATAGGCCTCCGGAAGGGTCAGCCCGATCCATCCGTCGCGGATGAGGCCGTCGAGGCCCTCCTGCGGGAAACGTTCCTCGCGGTCGTTGCGGATCGCGGCCGGTGCTACGACGCTGTCGACCCACTCGCGGACGGCCCGCCGGGTCGCCTCCTGCTCAGGGCTGAGAGTCAGATCCATGTGCTGATCCTGCCGCCAACGCCTGGATCCGCATCAACTGGGCCTGGCGCTCCGCAACCAGCTGCTGCGGATAGCTGCGATCCCGAGCGCCGAGCAACAGCGCTTTGGTCATCGTCACCGCACCGTGCACTGTGCTGGTAAGACCGGCGATCAGATCGTCAACCGAGGCGGCGAGCTCGCCGTTGTCGACGACGAGGTTCACTAGCCCGAGCCGGTCCGCCTCGGCCGCGTCGACCCGGCGGCCGGTCGCGCAGATCTCGATCGCGCGCGAGTAGCCGACGAGGTCGAGCAGCGCCTGCGTGCCGCCGAGATCCGGCACCAGCCCGAGGCTCGGCTCGGCCATGGTGAACTGCGCGTCGCGCGCCGCGACGCGGATGTCGCAGGCAAGCGCCAGCTGGAAGCCAGCGCCGATGGCATGGCCCTGCACCGCGGCGACACTGACGAACTCAGGGTTGCGTAACCAGGAGAAGCCGGCCTGGTAACCCGCGATCGTGTCGAGGAAGTCGCTGTCGCCGGAACCACCGATGTCACCAGTGCCGCCGCCCAGATGGCTGCCGAGGGTGGCGAACATGGTGCGGTCCAGACCGGCCGAGAAGGACGGGCCGTTGCCGGTCACGACAACGACCCGCACTTCCGGTGGCACCGATGCACCGAACGCGGCAAGCGCATGCCACATCTCCGGCAGTTGCGCGTTGCGCTTGTCCGGTCGGTCAAGTGTGACGCGAGCGACCGGACCGTCGACCGCGAACCGAACGCCCGGCTCGACGGCGGCGGGACCGACTTCTGGGCTCAGATCAGCTTCTTGCCGCGCGTCGCCCCGCCTCGCCCACGAAGCGACGTGCCCGACTCGGACAGCATGCGGTGCACGAAACCGTAGGAGCGGCCGGTCGACGTCGCCAACGAGCGAATGCTCTCGCCGTTGTCGTACTTGCGTCGAAGCTCGGCGGCCAAGCGATCCCGTTCGCCGCCGGTCACCCGGCTGCCCTTCTTGAGGTCTGTCAACTTGGGCCTCCGTCTCAAGCGCCAAATGTCCTAAAGATCACTTCTATCACCTTCGGCCGGCGCGGACGAGACCCCAGTCGGTGAATTGGGCTAGTCGACGACGCTGGCGACGGTCATGAACGATCCCGGGGTTGCGATCGCCATGAAGTCCTTACCGGTTTCGGCGCCCGCCTCCGACGACATCGCGGCATTGAGGGCCGCCTCGTCGGCGAAGTAGAGCTCGGTGATGAGGTGGTAGGGCGAGGGCGATCCCATCGGCCCACCGGTGACCTTGGCCATTTCGATCCGCTGCAGTCCGGGCAGCTTGTGGCAGAGCGGCACGTGGATGTCGTTGTAGTGCTTGTCGAATGCCGCAGCGTCCTCGGGGGTGCCATAAACAACAGTCATCTTCACGGTCATGCGCAGACCTTATTCATCGAGATCATCAGCGCAAGAGGGGGTCTCGACAACAGCAGCAACGGCGAGCGCGACATCGTCGCGCCACGGTCGCGCAATGACTTGCACACCGATGGGCAGCGCGCCGTCGTGGTGTAGCGGCGCATTGACCGCCGGCCAGCCGGTGAGGCTCGCCGGGAGGGTGAACACGTAGTCCTCGCCCGCCATCGGCCGGTGCAGCGGGGCCACGTCGACCGTCGTCGGAGCAATGATGACGTCGACGCCCTCACAAGCGCGTGTCAGCGACCAGCGGAAGTGGTCCCAGTCGCGCAGCTGCTGGTCGCACTCCGCGCCGGTCAGCCGCACGCGGCTCCAATAGCGCTGGGTGATGTCCAGTGCGAGGCCGAGACGCAGGTCGACGTCGTCGACACGGGTTGCCCCCCGATCGGTAACGGCCCGGACCGCTGCGTCCACGGCAGCATCCACCTGCGACCCGGCCGGCCAGTCGGCATCCGGCGCCGACCGCGCGACCCGCAGCCCGGCGAGTGACACGTCGTCGGCCGCGCCGACGGCGACAGGGGCAAGCCCTGGGTCGATGCCGTCCGGGCCGGCGAGCAGGGGCAGAACCACGGCAACGTCCGCCGCCGACGACGCGATCGGGCCGATCTGCGATCGGCCATCGCCGCGGTCACCGACCCGCGGGAAGTGACCGGTCGTCGGCACCAGACCAGCGGTCGGCTTGAGCCCGGCAGCGCCACACCACGCGGCGGGCAGCCGGATGCTCCCACCCGAGTCACTGGCCACGCCGAGCAACGACCCGCCACCGCCGACTGCCGCCGCCTCTCCGCTGCTCGACGCGCCCGGGCTCCTGTCGGGATCGTGCGGATTGCGTACGACGCCGCCCAGTTCCGACTCCACCTGAACAACCGTCTTGGCGACGACGACGGCGCCGGCGTTCTTCAGCCGTGCGACAACGGTCGCGTCGCGCGCCGGGCGCCGGTCGCGGTGATGAGTCATGCCGCCGGTGCATCGCATCCCGTCGACGTCGATCCAGTCCTTCACCGTGAACGGCACCCCGTGCAGCGGGAGGACCGGTCCGCTCCGCACGAAGACGTCGTCGAGATGCCCGGCCGCGGCTAGGGCACGCTCCGGGTCATGCTCGGCGATGCAGTTGGTGCGCGCGTCGACCTGGACGAGCCGGCGTGCCCACGCGGCGACAGCTTCGCGCGCGCTCACCTCACCGCGGGCGATCCGGTCCCGCCACTCCACCAGCATGCGGGCATTCTCGGACTTGTCAGCGCCACCCGACCCCAGCGGGTCAGGTGGCGCTGACAACTCGCTGGATCAGGCCAGCGCGATCAGGCCAGCGCGATCAGGTCGTTGAGCTCCGGGCTCCAGTGGTCCTCGACACCGTCGGGTAGCAGCAGCACGCGTTCCGGTTCCAACGCGTCCACCGCGCCCTCGTCGTGCGTCACCAGCACGATCGCACCGCGGTAGAGGCGCAGTGCGTTGAGCACCTGCTCGCGGCTGGCCGGATCCAGGTTGTTGGTCGGCTCATCCAGTAGCAGCACGTTGGCGCTCGAGACCACCAGGCGGGCGAGAGCAAGCCGCGTCTTCTCGCCACCGGACAGCGTGCCGGCACGTTGCAGGACCGTGTCGCCGCTGAAGTGGAAAGAGCCGAGCACTTTTCGCTGCTCGACCTCCGGCAGGTCTGGAGCAACCGCTGCCAGGTTGGCCAGGACGGTCGCGTCCGGATCGAGCGTTTCGTGTTCTTGCGCGTAGTAGCCGAGTTTCAGCCCGTGCCCCGGCAGCACCTCGCCCGTGTCCATCGGCTCGAGTCCGATCAGCAGTCGCAGCAGCGTGGTCTTGCCGGCGCCGTTGAGACCGAGCACGACGACGCGGCTGCCGCGGTCGATCGCAAGGTCGACGTCGGTGAACACCTCCAGCGACCCGTAGCTCTTCGACAAGCCTTCGGCCGACAACGGGACGCGACCACACGAAGCCGGCTCGGGGAAGCGAATGCGCGCGACCCTGTCGGCCTGTCGTTCCGGCTCGACCGCCGCGAGCATCCGCTCCGCGCGACGCGCCATGTTCTGCGCGGCGACCGCCTTGGTGGCTTTGGCGCGCATCTTGTCGGCTTGCGCTATCAGCGCGGCCGCCTTCTTCTCCGCGTTGGCGCGCTCGCGATGCCGCCGACGTTCGTCCACCTCACGCTGCTGCAGGTAGGCCTTCCAGCCGACGTTGTAGATGTCGAGAACGGCGCGGTTGGCATCGAGGTGGAAGACCTTGTTGACGACGTGGTCGAGCAGATCGACGTCGTGGCTGATGACGATGAGGCCGCCGTCGTAGGCACGCAGGTAGTCGCGCAGCCACGTAATCGAGTCGGCGTCGAGGTGGTTTGTCGGCTCGTCGAGCAGCAAGGACTTGGCATCCGAGAACAGGATCCGCGCCAGCTCGATCCGACGGCGTTGCCCACCGGACAGCGTTCGCAGCGGCTGGTCGAGCACGCGGGTGGGCAGCCCCAGGTTGGAACAGATGCGGGCCGCCTCAGCCTCGGCCGCGTAGCCACCGAGGGCCGTGAACTGCTCCTCCATCCGGCCGTAGCGACGCAACAGGGCGGCGTCTTCCGGTTGCTCCGCCATCTGTACCTGCGTCTTCTCCATGTCGCGCAGCAGCGTGTCGATGCCCCGCGCCGACAAGACCCGGTCGCGCGCGATCGTGTCGAGGTCACCGGTGCGCGGGTCCTGCGGCAGGTAGCCGACTGCAGCGGTGCGCTCGACGGCACCGGCGGCGGGCAGCCCCTCCCCTGCGAGCACGCGGCACAGCGTGGTCTTTCCGGCGCCGTTGCGGCCGACCAGACCGATGCGGTCGCCGGCGGCGACGCGGAACGAAGAAGATTCGAGCAGCAGGCGTGCGCCCGCACGAAGTTCCAGACCCGAGACGGTCAACATGCGAGAAGAAGCTCCTTGTACTGATGACGGGCAGGACAACATGGCCCGCTCGCGCAATCTCGTTCATTCGCGGCGGGCAGCCCGGTCAATCAGCTGGCCAAGGTCACGACATCAGTGTACGACGCGGGGCGTGACCGACCCGTGATGGAGATGTGACCGCCGCGCCACCACTTCCGGACAGGTGCGCGCCAGGATGCCCGGGTGGCGCGAGGCACACGCTCGCTGCGGCGCTGGGTCGACCATGTCGCGATTTTGTGCACAGTCGGCCGACCCCTCACGCCGTACGGTTATGACTTCTCCGTCCACGATCTGCACGTGGACGAGGACAGCGTGTGCCCGCGCTGCCTGCAGTGGATCTCGCCGGACGACATCGTGCGCCGCACCGCCTACGGACCCGTCCAGCACGAGACCTGCCCCGCTCACCGAGAGTGATCACTGGGCTACCGTCGTCCCGTGACGACGGCGGTCGAAAGGGCTGACGAGCGAGCCTCACCTGCCGCGCTCTTCCCGAACCGCTGGCGCGCGATCGCGGTTCTGTTCCTGGCCGGCTTCATGGACCTGCTCGACGTCACGATCGTCAATGTCGCGCTTCCCGGCATCCAGCGCGACCTGCACTCGACGTACGCGTCGGTGCAATGGGTGGTGGCTGCCTACCTGCTGTCCTATGCGGTTGTTCTCGTGCCGGCCGGCCGGGCCGGTGACGTGTTCGGCCGCAAGCTGCTGTTCATCGTCGGTGTCATCGGCTTCACCGTCGCGAGCGCGATGTGCGGCCTGGCCGTCTCACCGGGCATGCTCATCGGTTCGCGGGTGTTGCAGGGCGCGATGGCGGCGGCGATGACGCCGCAGGTGATGTCGTTCATGCAGGTGTTGTTCGCGCCCGAAGAGCGCGGGCCGGTCATCGGCGCTTTCGGCGGGCTGGCCGGGCTGGCAACGGTGGTGGGACCCATCGTCGGCGGTCTACTCGTCACCGCGAACGTGTGGGAACTGCACTGGCGGCCGGTCTTCCTCATCAACCTGCCGGTAGGTCTGGTCGCCGTCGTGGGGGCGCTGCGGCTGCTCCCGGAGTCACGGTCGGAGCGGGCCCTGCGGCTCGACTGGACCGGCACTGCACTGCTCGTCACCGGGTTGATGCTGTTGCTCTATCCGGTGGTCGAGGGGCGGGAGCTCGGCTGGCCGGTGTGGGGATGGATCTGCATCGCGGCCTCCCCGGTCGTCCTGGGCGCGGCCGGCGTGCACCAGGTGCGCGCGGGGCGGCATGGCGGGTCGACGCTGATCCTGCCGTCGTTGTTCCGCAACCGCGGATTCGTCGGCGGCATGCTCACCGTCGTCGCGACCTTTTTCGCGCTGGACGGTTTCTTCCTCGTCCTCACGCTGCACCTGCAGGTCGGCCTCGGCTGGTCGGCGTTTCGCACCGGGCTCGCGGGCATCGCCTTCTCATTCGCGACAGCGGTGTCCGCCGGGCTCGGCGCCAGCCGGTTGGCGCCGAGGCTGGGTCGTCCGGTCATCACCGCCGGATCCGCTGTCATGGCGCTCGGCCTGGTCGCGTTGTACGTGACCGCCGGCCGCGAAGGCGGCGGGCTGACGCCGTGGAACCTCGCCCCCGCAATGGCACTCGCCGGCCTGGGTTTCGGCGCAGTCGTGGCGCCCTTGTTCGACTTCGCGTTGGCCGAGGTGCCCACCGACGACGCCGGAGCCGGCTCGGGCGTGCTCGGCGCGGTGCAACAACTCGGTGGCTCGATCGGCGTCGCGGTCATCGGGGTTGTCTTCTTCAACGCACTCGCCCCGGCCGCGCAAGCGGCGACCCGGACCGAGGTGACCCAGATGCGCGGGCACGTTCCGTCCGTCGCGGTGTCGGCCTTCAGCGCGTGCAGTCACGCAGAGATGACGTCAAAAGACCCGACCGTCTTGCCGGCGGCCTGCCGGCTACCGGCCGGCATCGACCCGCACAACCCGATGGTCGAGACGATGTCGGCCGCCGGCAAACGCGTGCAACAACGGGCTTTCGGCAGCGGGTTCCAGCATGCGCTGCTCGCTGATCTCGCCGTCGTCGCTGTCGCGCTCGGCACGACGCTGCTGCTCCCGCGCCGGCACGCTGCCCGGGGCTAACAGCGCAGGTCCGAACGGGTGAACATCGTTTACCCCGTTCAACCTCGTGTGCGCGCTGCTCGATCCGAGAAGGGACGTCGCGCGTGCTCCCGCACGGTCGACCGGGAGGGCGGCATGCATACAGAGCTCATCGGCATGGAGATCTACGGCGACGGCGCCGTCTCCGAGATCATCCGGCCGGCCGCCATCGTGCCGGAGGACGCCGCCCGCGCCATCCTCGCCGCACTCAACGAGCGGTCGATCGAGAAGGGCGGCCACTGGGTCGCGACCGCGCGGCAGTGGTACCGGTACAACGTGCCCGGCGTCAACGAGACCGGCGCGCCTTACGGCCGGTTGGTCGGCTGCATCGAGGCCATCTACGGCGCGACCACGCGATACGAGGTGACGCTCTACCGCGTCACCGTCACGCCGGTCGGCACCGAGGCCGGGTGGACCGTCGAGAGGCTGTGCGACGAACCGCTCTCGTACGGCGGACTCTCGCTGGCCTCCTGCCCGCGGGCGCAGATGCAGCCGCCGCCGAAGCCGTTCCGGCGCCTCCGCGGCCCCGACCTGTAGCCAGCCCGGAGCGTTGATCTTCGCCGCCACGACCACTTTTGGACGCGACACGCGAGCAATGTGGTCACCAGCGCGAAGATCACCCCTAGAACACGGCGTAGCCGCCGTCCACCACGAGCACGTCGGCGGTGTGGTAGCGCGACGCCGGTGAGGCGAGATAGACCGCGACCCCGCCGAAGTCCTCCGGCTCGCCCCAACGCCGAGCCGGGATCCGCGGGATCACCTTCTCCGCGAACACCGCGTTGCTCTGCATGCCCTCGGTCATGTCGGTGGCGATCCAGCCGGGAGCGATGACGTTGGCCCGGACCTGGTAGCGCGCGAGTTCCACCGCAGCACCTTTGATCATCGCGACCAGGCCGGCCTTGCTCGCGGCATAGGAGTATTGCCGCGGTGTCGCGTCGATCGCCGCGAGGCTCGCGACACCCACTAGCGAGCCGCCGGGGTCGCCGTCGTTGGCCCGCTGCACCATGTGCCGGGCCGCCTCGCGCAGGGTCCAGAACGCGCCGTCCATGTTCACCCGGCGGACGCGCTCGAGGTCCCCCGTCGCCGTATCGACCAACGGCTTTGGCATGCCGCCGATGCCGGCGTTGGCGAAGACCGAGTCGATCCGGCCTAGCTCGGCAATCGTTGCGGTCACGAGCCCGTCGACGTCGTCCTCGACACCGACGTCAGCCTTGACCGCCAGCACCCTGGTGCCGTGCAGGCGCAGCTGCGCCGCGGCCTCCTCGTTGCGTCCTGCGTCGCGCCCGCAGATGGCGACGTCTGCCCCGGCGCGAGCGAGCGCGTCGGCCATTCCGAGTCCGATGCCACGGTTGCCACCCGTCACGAGCGCAACGTGGCCGGCCAGGTTGAAGGGTTCGTAGGTCATCGTGACGTCGTACCAGGCTTCTGATCGTGGCGCTACGCTTCCCGCCCGTGACCCAGGTCCGTGCTGTCCTCTTCGATCTCGGCGGCGTCGTGTTCGACAGCCCGCTGGACGGCTTCAGGCGCTACGAGGCGGAAGTCGGGCTGCCGGCCAACTTCATCCGCACCCTCAACTCCACCAACTCCGACGCCAACGCGTGGGCACGGTTCGAGCGCGGCGAGCTGGACCGGGACGCGTTCATCGTGGCCTTCGAGGCGGAAGCGCTCGCAGCCGGACAACAGATCTCCGGCGTGCGGGTGCTCGAGTCCTTGCGGGGAGATGTGCGGCCCGCGATGGTGGAGGCGCTGCGGCGGCTTCGGGCGACCGAGTTTCGACTCGCGGCACTGACCAACAACGTCGCGCCGATGGCGACCGGCGAGCTGGGTGCGGCTGACTGGCTCCGCCTCTTCGACGTGGTCGTCGAGTCGAGCGTCGTCGGAGTGCGCAAGCCCGAGGAGGAGTTCTACCGGATCGCACTGGACAAGCTCGGTGTCGAGCCGGCCGAGTGCGTCTACCTGGATGATCTGGGCGTCAATCTCAAGCCGGCTCGCGCGATGGGCATGACGACCATCAAGGTCCTGGACGCCGACTCCGCGATCGCCGAGCTCGAGCAGCATGTAGGCATACCGCTGCGGTGACCCTTCCGAGTTGATCTTCGCGGCGGTGACCACTTTTCCTTGCAACACACCGCAAAGGTGGTCACGGCCGCGAAGATCAGCCGGCGAGGCAGGATGAGGTCATGACGACGGCGACGGCGCCCGCTCCGCCGCCTCCGACCTCGGCTGCCGCTAGGCGGGAGCGGCTGACCCTCGCCGCCCTGCTGCTCGTCATCACCGTCGTGGCGGTCGAGGCGATGGCAGTCGCGACGGCGATGCCGACCGTGGCGAAGTCATTGCACGGCTTGGGTTTGTTCGGCTGGTCGTTCACGGCCTACCTGCTGGCGGACATCGTCGGCATGGTCGACGCCGGCGCGCGGGCCGACCGGTCCGGACCTCGAGCGCCGCTGATCGGCGGGCTGGTGCTCTTCGCCTCCGGGCTCATCGTCGCAGGCACTGCGCCGACGATGCCGGTCTTCATGGCCGGCCGGGCGCTGCAGGGTCTCGGTGGCGGCGCGATGATCGTCGCCGTCTACGTCGTGGTGGCACGGGCGTTTCCGGAGGAACGGCGCCCGCGGGTCTTCGCGGCGATGTCCGGCGCCTGGGTCGTGCCGGCTCTCATCGGACCCGCGCTTGCCGGTGCGGTGACGGACACGATCGGGTGGCGGTGGGTGTTCCTCGGCATCGCGCCGCTCGCGGTGCTCGGCGCTGTGTTGCTGCTGCCCGTCATGCGCGACGCCGGCGGCGGCAGCGAGACCGCCGTACGACGGCTCGGCACCGTCGGCAGCGTGGCCCTTGCCGGCGGACTCGCGCTCGTGCAAGTGGCCGGTGAGCGGCTCGACCTCCTCGCCATCCCAATCGCGGTCGCCGGCGTGGTCCTGCTCGCCGCGCCGTTGCGTCGTGCGCTACCGCCCGGCGCGCTCCGCTTGGCACGCGGCCTGCCGACGCTCGTGCTGCTGCGCGGTGTCTTCTCGGTCACGTTCTTCGGAGCCGAGGCCTACCTTCCGCTGACGCTCACCCGACTGCACCATGCCTCGCCGACAGCGGTCGGCATCCCGCTGACGGTCGGCGCCGTCGGCTGGTCGCTCGGCTCGTGGTGGCAGAGCCACGGCGATCACTCGAGCCGGCCGCTCGTGCTCATGCGCGCCGGCTACGCGCTGGTCGCGGCGGCGGTGGCAGCGCTGGTCGCGGTGACGTTCACCGGTGTGAACATGTGGGTAGCCGTGCCGCTGTGGGCGATCGCCGGCGCCGGCATGGGGCTGGGCTATCCGACCATCTCGGTGCTGCTGCTGCGGCTGTCACCGGAGCCCGAGCAGGGTGCCAACAGCGCTGCCCTGCAGATCTGCGACGTGATGGGCAGCATCATCGGCGTGGCCGCCGCAGCGACGCTGGTGGCCGCTGCCGGCACGGGACATCTGCAGACCGCGATGCGTGCCGCCGACCCGTTGCTGGCACTCGTGGCCGTCAGCGGACTGGTGCTCGCGAGTCGCGCCGTACGGCCTCGTTGACTGTGACGAAGGGGTCAGACGTTGAAACCGAGCGCGCGCAGCTGCTCGCGGCCCTCGTCGCTGATCTTGTCCGGGCCCCACGGCGGCATCCAGACCCAGTTGATCGTGACGCCGTTGGTCAGGCCGTCGAGCGCGCTCGCGGCCTGGTCCTCGATCACATCCGTGAGCGGGCACGCGGCACTGGTCAGGGTCATGTCGACGACGGCGGTGTTGTCGTCGTCGACAGTGACGCCGTAGACAAGGCCGAGATCGACGACGTTGATGCCGAGCTCGGGATCGACGACGTCCTTCATCGCTTCCAGCACGTCGTCCACGCTGGGCTTGGTCATCTCACTCATGCTGCTGATCCTCCCCCAGCATCGCTTGCCAACGCCTGCGAGGTGGCGTCGCGCCACGCCGCCCACGCGAGCAGCGCGCACTTGATCCGGGCCGGGTACTTCGACACGCCGGCGAACGCGATCGCGTCCTCGAGCACATCCTCGTCCGGCTCGACCTGCCCCTTCGACTGCATCAGCCGGAGGAACTCGTCGTACGTCGCCTGGGCGTCAGCGACGCTCTTGCCGATCAGCAGGTCGGTGAGCACGCTGGCGGACGCCTGGCTGATCGAACAGCCTTCGCTGTCGTAAGAGACGTCGGTGATGCTGTCTCCGTCGAGCTGCACCCGCAACGTGATCTCGTCGCCACAGGTCGGGTTGAGGTGGTGCACCTGGACGTCGTAGGGCTCCCGCAAGCCCTTGTGGTGCGGGTTCTTGTAGTGGTCCAGGATGATCTCCTGGTACATCGAGTCAGTGCTCATAGCAATGGCGCTCATCGCTCGAAGTAACGCTTCACGGTGCTCAGACCTTCCACCAGGGCGTCGATCTCGGCCGTCGTCGTGTAGCAGTGCACACTGGCTCGCGTGGTGGCCGGCACGCCGTAGCGGATGCAGGTCGGTCGGGCGCAGTGATGGCCGACACGCACCGCGATGCCGAGCTCGTCCAGCACTTGCCCGACGTCGTGCGGGTGAAGCGAGCCGAGGGTGAACGAGAAGATGCCGCCCCGGTCGACGGTAGTGGCCGGGCCGATGAAACGCAGATCGGGCACGGACTGCAGCGCGGGCAACGCGTAGTCGACGAGGGAGTGCTCGTAGGCCGCGACCTCGGTCATCGTCAGCTCGCGCAGGTAGTCGACCGCCGCGCCGAGAGCGACCGCCTGCGCGATCGGCGGTGTGCCGGCTTCGAACTTGTGCGGCGGCTCGGCGTAGGTCGAGCCGGCCATCGTGACTTCCTCGATCATCTCGCCACCACCGAGGAACGGCGGGAGCGCCTCGAGCAGGTCGAGCCTGGCCCAGAGAACTCCGATCCCGGTGGGGCCGAGCATCTTGTGCCCGGTGCAGGCGAGGAAGTCGACGCCGAGCTGTTGCACGTCAACGCCCATGTGCGGCACTGACTGCGACGCGTCGAGTGCGACAAGGGCACCGACCTGACGTGCCCGCGCGACGATGACGTCGACCGGGTTGATCGTGCCGAGGATGTTGGACATGTGCACGAACGACACGACTTTGGTGCGCTCGTTGAGCAACGCATCGAGCTCGGTCAGGTCGAGGCGTCCGTCGTCCGTCAGCGGCAGCCAGCGCAACGTCGCACCGGTGCGCTCGCAGAGCAGCTGCCACGGCACGATGTTGGAGTGGTGCTCCATCTCGGTGATGAGCACCTCGTCGCCGGCGCCGACCCGCCCGGAGTCGCCGAGCACGCGGGCGACGAGGTTGATCGCCTCTGACGAGTTCTTGGTGAACACGATCTCGCGTTCGGTCGCGGCGCCCAGGAACTCAGCGAGCTTGACCCGGGAGTTCTCGTAGGCCTCGGTCGCCTCGGCGCCGAGAGTGTGGATCGCGCGCGCGACGTTGGCGTTGTGCAGCTCGTAGAACTCGCGCTCGGTGTCGATGACCTGTTGTGGCTTCTGCGACGTGTTGGAGCTGTCCAGGTAGACGAGCGTGCGGCCGGGCCGGATCTCCCGATCGAGGATCGGGAAGTCCTTGCGGATCCGCGCGACGTCGAGGGTCACGGGGCGACCTCGGCAGCGGCCGGTCCGGCTCCCTTGACCCACTTCTCGTAACCCTCGGCCTCGAGCTGGTCGGCCAGCTCCGGGCCGCCTTCCTCCACGATGCGGCCGCCGACGAACACATGCACGTAGTCGGGCTGGATGTAGCGCAGGATCCGGGTGTAGTGCGTGATCAGCAACGTGCCGGTGGCGCCTGCCGCGCGAACGCGATTGACGCCCGCTGAGACCACGCGAAGCGCGTCGACGTCGAGACCGGAGTCGGTCTCGTCGAGGACCGCGATCTTCGGCTTGAGCAGCTCGAGCTGCAGCACCTCGAAGCGCTTCTTCTCCCCGCCGGAGAAGCCTTCGTTGAGCGAGCGCTCCTTGAAGCTCGGGTCGATCGACAACTGCTCGAACGCGGTGTTGAGGTCCTTGACCCAGGTGCGCAGCTTCGGCGCTTCGCCCTGTACGGCGGTGACCGCCGTACGCAAGAAGTTGGAGACCGACACCCCAGGCACCTCGACCGGGTATTGCATGGCGAGGAAGAGCCCTGCGCGGGCGCGTTCGTCGACCTTCATCGCGAGCACGTCCTCGCCGTCGAGCGTGACGCCGCCGTCGGTGACGATGTAGCGCGGGTGGCCGGCGATGGAGTAGGCGAGGGTCGACTTGCCGGAACCGTTGGGGCCCATGATCGCGTGGGTCTCGCCCTGCTTCACGGTCAGGTCGACGCCGCGGAGGATCTCCCGCGTGCCGTCAGCACCGCCGTCGACGGAGACGTGCAGGTTGCGGATCTCGAGCGTTGCCATGCGTCGCTTTACTCCTTCACAGCAACGAGGACATCGTCGCCGTCGATCTTCACGGGGTAGATGGGCACCGGCTGCGTCGCCGGGAGACCGGTCGGATGGCCGGTGCGCAGGTCGAACCGCGACCCGTGCAGCCAGCATTCGACGGTGCCTTCACATACGTCGCCTTCGGACAGGGGCACGTCCGCATGCGAGCAGACGTCGTAGATGGCGAAGACCTCGCCCTCGCTCTTCGCGATGCATACCGGCACGCCGTCGAGCTCGACGGCGATGGCTGACTCGTCGGCGAGGTCGTCGACGGCGCAGGCGCGGACGTAGTCACTCATGCGTCGGCGCCCCTGGCGAGCTCCTCGTCGACCGCGGCCATCAGCCGCTGCTCGATCTCGGGGATGCCGATGCGTTCGATCAGGTCGGCGAAGAACCCGCGTACGACGAGACGGCGGGCCGTGGTCTCGTCGATGCCGCGGGCCATCAGGTAGAACAGCTGCTCGTCGTCGAAACGTCCGGTGGCACTGGCGTGGCCGGCACCGGCAACCTCGCCGGTCTCGATCTCGAGGTTGGGCACGCTGTCGGCGCGAGCCCCGTCGGTGAGAATCAGGTTGCGGTTGAGCTCGTAAGTGTCGGTGCCGACGGCGTTCTTGCGGATGATGACGTCGCCGATCCACACGGTGTGGGCGCGCTTGCCCTGCAACGCACCCTTGTACGTGACGCGGCTGCGGCAGTGCGGGTGGTCGTGGTCGACGAGCAGCCGGTGCTCGAGGTGTTGCCCGTCGTCGGCGAAGAACAGGCCGATCAGTTCGGCGTCGCCGCCGGGACCGGCGAACTGCACGCGCGGGTTGATCCGGACCAGGTCGCCGCCGAGCGTGACGACGATGTGCTTGAGGGTTGCGTCGCGCCCGACACAGGCGACCTGGTGCGCGAGGTGCACGGCGTCGTCGTCCCAGTCCTGGACGCTGACGAAGGTGACCTTGGCGCCGTCGCCGATGCTCAGCTCGACGTTGGCAGCGCGGGTGGTCGTGCCGATGTGGTCGATGACGACCGTCGCCTCGGCGAAGTTGCCGACCTTGATGGTCGTGTGCCCGTAGGTCGAACCGCCCTCGCCGCGGACCGCGATGGAGACGGGCTTGTCCAGCCGGGCCTCGGCCGGGATGTCGACGACGAGCGCCTGCTTGACACCTTCGAACGCGAGCGCGGCGACACGCTCGGTCGCGGTGAAGACAGCACCGACGCGATCGTCCTCCCGCGGGTCGACGCGCTCGACCGTCACTCCGGCCGGCGCGTCCACGTCGACGACAGCCTTGCCGTCTCCGCCGCCGGGCAGCGGCTCGAACAGCCCGCGCAACCGGCGCGTCGGGGTGAAGCGCCAGGCCTCTTCTCGACCTGTCGGGATCGGAAAGTCGGTCATCGCGTCAGCCGACCGCGCCTTCCATCTGCAGCTCGATCAGGCGGTTGAGCTCGAGCGCGTATTCCATCGGCAGCTCGCGCGCGATCGGCTCGACGAACCCGCGCACGATCATCGCCATCGCCTCGTCCTCGGACAGGCCTCGGCTCATCAGGTAGAAGAGCTGGTCCTCGCTCACCTTGCTGACCGTCGCCTCGTGCCCCATCTGCACGTCGTCCTCGCGGACGTCGACGTAGGGATAGGTGTCGGAGCGGCTGATCGTGTCGACGAGGAGCGCGTCGCACTTCACCGTGGACCTGCTGTGGTGGCTGCCCGGCTGCACCTGCACCAGGCCGCGGTAGGACGTGCGCCCGCCACCGCGCGCGACGCTCTTGCTGATGATCGTGCTGCTGGTGTGCGGCGCGGCGTGCACCATCTTCGCGCCGGCGTCCTGGTGCTGGCCTTCGCCGGCGAAAGCGATCGACAAGGTCTCACCCTTGGCGTGCTCCCCCACCATCCAGACCGCGGGGTATTTCATCGTGACCTTGCTGCCGATGTTGCCGTCGACCCATTCCATCGTCGCGCCCTCGTGCGCCAGCGCGCGCTTGGTCACGAGGTTGTAGACGTTGTTGGACCAGTTCTGGATGGTCGTGTAGCGAACGCGAGCGTTCTTCTTCACGACGATCTCGACGACGGCACTGTGCAGCGAGTCGCTGCTGTAGATGGGAGCTGTGCAGCCCTCGACGTAGTGCACGTACGAGTCTTCGTCCGCGATAATCAGCGTCCGCTCGAACTGACCCATGTTTTCGGTGTTGATGCGGAAGTAGGCCTGCAGCGGGATGTCGACGTGCACGCCCGGCGGCACGTAGATGAACGACCCGCCACTCCAGACCGCGGTGTTGAGGGCGGCGAACTTGTTGTCGCCGGCCGGAATCACGGAGCCGAAGTAGTCACGGAAGACGTCTTCGTGCTCGCGAAGACCTGAGTCGGTGTCGAGGAAGAGCACGCCCTGGGCCTCCAGGTCCTCGCGGATCTGGTGGTAGACAACCTCCGACTCGTATTGGGCGGCCACTCCAGCGATGAGGCGCTGCTTCTCCGCCTCGGGGATGCCGAGCTTGTCGTAGGTGTTCTTGATGTCGGCAGGCAGCTCGTCCCACGACGTCGCTTGCTTCTCCGTCGACCGGACGAAGTACTTGATGTTGTCGAAGTCGATCGCCGACAGGTCGGCGCCCCAACCCGGCATCGGCTTCTTCTCGAACAGCCGCAGCCCCTTCAGCCGGAAGTCGAGCATCCACTCCGGTTCGTTCTTGAGCGCGCTGATCTCGCGGACCACGGCCTCGGACAGGCCGCGCTTTGCGGTCGCGCCCGCGGTGTCGGGGTCGGCCCAACCGAACTGGTAGCGACCGAGACCCTCGAGGTCTGGACGGTCGGTGGTGGTCATGAAGAAGCCCTCTCCGCAGTCGTGATGGGCAGTAGTGGGATGTGCGTGGTGCAGACCCCGTCGCCGTGAGCGATGGTGGCGAGCCGTTGGACGTGGCGGCCGACGAGGCGGCCGATCGCCTCTGTTTCTGCCTCGCACAGCGCCGGGAACTCCTCGGCGACGTGCTGGACCGGGCAGTGGTGCTGGCACACCTGCGCACCGCTCTGTCCCGGGAAATTGGCCCCTTCGTGCACGGTCGCGGCGTAGCCGTCCGCGCACAGGGCCTCCGCTAGCGCGGCCGGTCGGTCGGCCAGCGGCAATGAGGCGAGCTGGGCGGCGTAGCGCGCCTCCCACTCGGCGATGCGCTTGCGGGCGAACTCCTCGACCGCCTGCTCACCCGCGGTCTCCCGCAGGTAGCGCAGCGCGTCGACGGCGACCGAGTCGTAGGCCGTCGGCCCCGCGGTCGCGTGACCCGCGTCGGACAGCGCAAACAGCCGGGCCGGACGGCCACGGCCACGGTGCCCGCGCACCGGCGCGACCCGGGCGACGATGGTGCCGTCGTCGAGCATCGCGTCGAGGTGCTTGCGAACACCCGCAGCAGTCAGCCCGAGTTCGTCGGACAGTGCCGCCGCGGTCGACGGCCCACGCTCGAGCAGCAGCTGCGCCACCCGGGCACGCGTGCGCCGATCGGCCAGAGTGGCCGCAGCAGGCGCCGTCTTTTTCACAACATCATTGTCGCGTAATTCATCGAGCGGATCAAACCCGGGGTCCCCATTGGCGCGCCCACCCCCGATGATCATGGGCAAACCGGCGGACGCGCCGGGCGCGCCGCCGGGTTTGCCCATGATCAACTGCGGAGGGTGGGGTTACTCGCCGCGGTCGACCTCGCGGTAGCGGGCCTCGACCGCCGAGTACGTCGCGAACACCACAAGCCCGGCAGCGACCATGGCGAGCACCGGCGGTCCCCAGGCGTGCCGCGCCGCCTTGGCCAATTCAGCGTCAAGCCCGTCGGCATGGCGAGGGTCGGACTGCAGCGCCGCGATGATGATGAAGACGCCAATCGGGACGAAAACGGCCGCGCGCGCCGCGATCCCGACGACTCCGACGGCGTTCACGAACCGTGGCACCCAGGCCGGCTGGGCGCGCAGATTCAGGCCGTCGTCGAAGCTGCGCGTGACGGCCGTGCGGATCTGCCACGCGCAGGCGATCACCACCAGAACGCCGCCGGCCACAACCAGCTCTCGCCCGGCCGGCCAGCGCAACACCGTGGCAGTTGTGCTGTGCTGCTGCTGCTCCGATCCGGTCTGATGGCGGCCCAGCGCGAACGACAAGGGCACCCAGGCAAGCGCGACGTAGAACAGGCCTTGCAGCGCTGTCGTGGCGCGCCGCCAGCGTTCGACGCTGCGGTCGCGGACAGCGCCGACAACCCGTACGACGCCGAAGGCAAGGAAGCCGACCGCGGTGGCGATGACCAGCGCCTCGCCCACCGGGTTGCTCGCGACCAGCGACAGCGCGCCGTTGGCGTTGGCCTGGCGGCCGCCCTGACCGTGATCGACCGCAACCTGGACGACCAGGCCGGCCAGCAGTAGGTAGAACGCCCCGCGCGCGGCAAGCCCGAACCTGGCAGCGCCGCGGGCGACCCGTTCGGCGCGCTTGTCCATGCCGGACCTATGCCCAGCCTTCCTACACTCGATCGCGTGTCTGATCACGTCGCGGTTGAGTTCCGCGACGTCGAGAAGCGCTACGGCACCAAGACCGCCCTAGCCGGCACCTCGTTCACCGTGCCGGCCGGCGCCATCGCCGCGATCCTGGGCCGCAACGGCGCGGGCAAGACCACCGCCGTCAGCATCGCAACGGGACAACTGCGGGCAGACGGCGGAGAAGTCCGGGTTCTCGGTCGCGACCCACGCGACCCGGCGCTGCGGCCGCGCGTCGGCGTCATGCCACAGCCGGCCGGCTCCGGCGCGGCCGGTGTCTATCCGGCGGCGCGGGTCAATGAGGTCATTGCCCTGTTCGCGTCGTTTGCGGCCCATCCGCTCGACCCCGGGGCCTTGCTCGAACGCTTGGACCTCAACGACGTCGCGCGCACGCCGTGGCGGCGGCTGTCCGGCGGCGAGCAGCAACGCGTCTCGCTCGCGCTCGCCCTCGTCGGCCGGCCCGAGCTCGTCTTCCTCGACGAACCGTCAGCCGGGTTGGACCTGCACGGCAGGCGGACGATGTGGTCGTTGCTCGAGCAGTTGCGCGCGGCAGGCGTCACCGTCGTCATGACCACGCACGCGATGGACGAGGCGGAGCGGCTCGCCGACCACCTCGTGGTCATCGAGCGCGGGGCCGTGGTCGCCGAAGGCACTGTCGCCGAGCTCGCCGCCGGCGGGCGGTCACTTGAAGATGTTTTCCTCGACCTCACCGGCCAACCATGACCGCGACCGAGCTGGACTTCACACCGGCGCCCGCCGCGGCGCCCCAAATCCAGCAGCTGCTGGCCCAGACCCGCATGGAGCTGCGACTTTTGCTGCGCAACGGCGAGCAGCTGCTGCTGACCATCGTCATCCCGACCCTGCTGCTCCTGGTGTTCACAAAAGCGCCGATCGCAGACCTGCCCAAACCGCGCGTGTCATTCCTGCTGCCGGGAGTGCTCGCACTCGCCGTGATGTCGACCGCGTTCACCGGGCAGGCGATCGCGACCGGCTTCGAGCGGCGCTACGGCGTGCTGCGCCGACTCGGTACGACGGCACTTCCGCGCAGCAGCCTGCTCGCCGGCAAGACGGCCGCCGTCATTGTCGTCGAGCTGCTGCAGGTCGCCCTGCTGATCGTGGTGGGCCTCGCGCTCGGCTGGTCGCCGCGCGGCAACGCCGCAGAAGTCGTCGCGCTTTTGCTGCTCGGCACGGTCGCGTTCAGCTCGCTCGGCCTGCTGATGGCGGGGACACTCCGGGCCGAAGCGACACTTGCCGCAGCCAACCTCGTCTACCTGTTGCTGCTTGTCCTCGGCGGGGTCGCGTTCCCGCTGACCGATTTCGGAGCCGGCACCCGGCACGTGCTCGAGCTGCTTCCGATCGCCGCACTCAGCGACGGCGTACGCCACGCTCTGCAATCCGTAGCGGGGCACCGATCAGCCGCCGTGCCGCTGCACGACTGGGTCACCCTCATGGTCTGGGCTGTCGCCGGGTCGGTCCTCGCCTCGCGGCTGTTCCGGTGGCAGTGACAGGATCGACCCGTGCGCGTCGTCATCGTCGATCCTGATCTGAAAGCCGGGCGCAAGCTCGCAGCGTCGGTCGAGCAGGTGCATCCCAGTGCGGATGTGCTGCTGTACGCCGAGTCGCAGGAAGCAATCACCGGCATCGTCGAACACTCCCCCGACGTGACATTCGTCGCGCCGAAAGTGGGAGCGCTCGACGGGCCGACGTTCCTCGCGAAGGCACACCAGGCATCGGCATCGCCGAAGTACGTCGGCATGGTGGACCAGCCGGACCTGGACGCGTCGGTGCGTTGGGTGGACGCCGGCGCGCAACTCGTCGTGGCGCGACCGGTTGACAAGCTCGGCGTCCGCACCGCCCTGTCGCACACCGATGGCGGGATCGGCTGAGTTGTCGCCTCGCCTGTTCCACCGGCTCGCCATCGTCGCAACGGTTCTGCTCGCTGCGATCGTGGTGACCGGCGCGGCGGTGCGACTCACCTCGTCGGGCCTCGGCTGCCCGACCTGGCCGAGATGCACACCGCACTCATTCGTTGCGCCGCCGAGCTACCACGCCCTCGTCGAGTTCATCAACCGTGTCGTCTCGGCGACCGTCGGCGTCTTCGTCGGTCTGGTTGCGGTGGCAGCGCTGCTGCGCCGACCACGGCGTGCCGACCTGACCTGGTTGTCGTGGAGCCTCGTTGCCGGCTTCATCGGCCAGGCGGTGATCGGCGGGCTGTCAGTGAAGTTCGGTCTGGCACCTGGCTGGGTGATGGCGCACTTCCTGCTGTCGATGGTGCTGTTGTGGGCGGCGCTCCTGCTCGTGCACCGCGCCACGCCCGCGGCGACGATCCCGCGGCAGCAGCCGCTGCGACGTGAGCTGCGCGCCCTCGTTCTTCTCGTCGCCGTGGTCGCCTCGGGGGTGCTTGTCCTCGGCACGATCACCACCGGCACGGGTCCGCACGCCGGTGACAGCACCCGGCATGTGACACGTTTCGCGCTGCCGCTGGAGCGCATCACGCAGCTGCACGCCGACGCGGCGTTGCTGCTCACTGGCCTGGTCGTGGCAACGCTGTTCGCGGTCCGGATGACCGACAGTGGGCCGGTCCTGCGTCGCCGGGCAAACTGGCTAGCCGCCGCGATCGGCGCGCAGGTCGTGATCGGTTACGTGCAGTACTTCATGAACCTCCCCGCTTCCGTCGTCGAGCTGCACGTTGCCGGCGCGACCGCTCTGTGGTGCGCGGCACTCTGGCTGGCGTTGGCAACCGCGAGGCGAGGTCGCGAGCCGCAGTCAGGTGCGCGGTCAGGCGGTGGGCCGACCGAGGTCGTAGATGGCCAGGTGGTCGACGGCCATGACCGCTACGTCGTCAGCTAGCACCAGCGCGTCGAACCGCACCCACGAGCGCCCGTTCTTCTCGTAGCGGTCTCGAACGATGCCGCGACCGGTGAGCGTGGACGGCACCGGAGCCGGCGCCAGCAGCCGGCACGCGCTCGAGGTGTGGATCCAGGGCCCCATCTTGACGCTGCGGTAGAGCACCGCGTTGACGATGCGCAGCAGCACACCGGGATGCACGAACCGCTCATAGAGCGCGAGGTCGTCACCGACGCCGTCGCGGTAGACCGCGTGCGGCTCCGGCGCGGCCGGCTCGACCACCGTGCCCAGCGGCGTGTCCGGCGCGAGCGATCGCTCGTCCGCGACCGGCGGCGTCTCGGGCAGATCGGTCCGGGGGAACAGCGACGGATCTGCTGGTCCAACGCGGTCGGTCAGGCGGGCGTGGCCGCTCGCTCGGACAACGCCATCCGGACCGGTGAGCGTGAGCGCGTGGCCGCCGTCCGGCTCAGCAGCGACGATGACGTCCACGTTGTCGCCGTCGTAGACGGGCTTGGCGAACCGGATGTCGATCTCACCGCGCGACAGGAAGTCCTCGCCCCACGCCGCGGCGAACGGGCGCGTCGCGTAGGCGAACACCTCGACACCGGGCACCAGGGCGCCGGTGAAGCCGTACTGCCGGGCGACCGTGTCGTCGTGGATCTTGTTGTCGGACTCCGGCGCGAGGTTCTTCGCCCGCACCCGGTGGTTGGTGACCGCAGCCGTCATACGAACTGCGACACCGCGACGGCGGCGAACAACAGTGAGAGGTAGGTGATCGACAGACGGAACAGTCCGAGCGGCCGCGGCTGCTCTCCGCGGCGCACGCGCCGGTGCAGCCGGTGTGCCTCGACCAGGAACCAGGCGCCCAGGCCCGCCGCCGATATCGCGTAGAACCAGCCCGCGCCGAACGGCACGAGCAGCAGCGATGCGCCGACCATGGCGTAGGAGTAGGCCACGATCTGGCGGGTCACGTAGTCGGGCCGGGCGACGACGGGCAGCATCGGCACGCCCGCCGCGGCGTAGTCGTCCTTGAACCGCATCGCCAGCGACCAGAAGTGCGGAGGGGTCCAGAGGAACACGACCGCGAAGAGCACCACCGCGGGCCAACCGACGTCGCCGCGCACGGCGGACCAGCCGATCAGCACCGGGAAGCAGCCCGCCGCGCCGCCGATGACGATGTTGGACGGAGTGCGCCGCTTCAGGCCCAGCGTGTAGACGAAGACGTAGAACAAGATCGCCCCGTCGGCGAGCAGCGCCGAGGTCCAGTTGACCGTGAGTCCGAGCAGGGCGGTGGCCGCCATGCCCAGCAGCACGCCGAACCGCAAGGCCGCGACCGGACCGATCTGCGCCCGCACCATCGGCCGGCGCTTGGTGCGCGCCATCACCGCGTCGATGTCGCGGTCGACGACGCAGTTGATCGTGTTGGCGCTGCCGGCAGCAAGCGTGCCGCCCACCAGGGTGGCCAGCAGCGTCCACAGCGACGGCAGGCCGCGCGCCGCGAGCACCATGACGGGGACGGTCGTGACCAGAAGCAGCTCGATGATCCGCGGCTTGGTCAGCGCGACATATGCGCGCACCACGCCGAACGCCGTACGACGCTCGACTGCATCATTCGGGGCGGAAACCGCCGGCGCCGAGGCCGTCGCACTGGTCATCGCACACGCAGTCTAACTACGCGGCTTAGCCTCCCGGAGTTGGGTAGGGCAGCCGTCATAGGCTCGACGCGATCAAGCAGGAGGGACCTAAGCGGTGGCCGCGACGCTCGAGTGGACCGATCAGGACAAGCTAGCGGTGGACGTGATCCGCGGGCTTGCCATGGACGCGGTGGAGAAGGCCGGCAACGGTCACCCCGGCACCGCGATGAGCCTGGCCCCGGTCGCCTACCTGCTGTTCCAGCGGCTGCTGCGGCATGACCCGACCGACCCGGCATGGGTAGGCCGCGATCGGTTCGTTCTCTCCTGCGGCCACTCGAGCCTCACGCTCTATATCCAGCTGTTCCTGTCCGGCTACGGGCTGACCCTCGACGACCTGAAGCTGCTGCGCCAGTGGGGCAGCCGCACGCCCGGACACCCCGAGCACGGACACACCATCGGCGTCGAGACGACGACCGGGCCGCTCGGCCAGGGCGTCGGCAACGCCGTCGGCATGGCGATGGCGGCCCGCTACGAGCGCGGGCTCTACGACCCCAATGCCGCTGCGGGCGAGAGCGTCTTCGACCACACGATCTGGTGCATCGCCTCCGATGGAGACATCGAAGAAGGCATCTCCAGCGAGGCGAGCTCGATCGCGGGCCACCAGCAGCTCGGCAACCTCGTGATGCTGTACGACGACAACCACATCTCGATCGAGGGCAACACGCGTGTCGCGCTGTCCGAGGACGTCGCCAAGCGCTACCAGGCCTATGGATGGCACACGCAGCACATCGAGGACGTCAACGACGTCCAAGCGGTCTACAAGGCATTCGTCAACGCCCGCAACGAACGCGAACGGCCGAGCCTGATCGTCGCCCGCTCGATCATCGGCTGGCCGGCGCCGCACAAGCAGAACACCGGCAAGGCGCACGGCAGCGCGCTCGGCGCGGACGAGGTGCGCGCGACCAAGGAGATCCTCGGCTTTCCGCCGGACATCACCTTCTACTGCCCGGACGAGGTGCTCGAGCACACCCGCAAGGTCGTCGACCGCGGGCGTGAGGCACACGCGACATGGCAGGAGCGGTTCGACACGTGGGCCAAGGACAACCCGGACAAGGCAGCCGAGCTCGACCGGATCTCGCACCGCCGGCTGCCGGAAGGCTGGGACGCGAAACTCCCTGACTTCGCCGGAGAGAAGAGCCTGTCGACACGCAAGGCGTCCAGCGCCGCCATCAACGCGATTGCGCCCTCCCTTCCAGAGCTTTGGGGCGGTTCCGCCGACCTCGCCGAGAGCAACAACACCGACATCGAGGGCGCAGACTCGTTCTTGCCGGAGGCGCACGGCGGCTCGCCGTACGGCCGGATCCTGCACTTCGGCATCCGCGAGCACGCGATGGGCGCGATCCTCAACGGCATCGCGCTGCACGGCGGGACGCGACCCTACGGCGGCACGTTCCTGGTCTTCAGCGACTACATGCGCGGCTCGGTGCGGCTGGCCGCGCTGATGGGCGTGCCGGTCATCTACGTCTGGACGCACGACTCGATCGGCCTGGGCGAGGACGGCCCGACACACCAGCCGATCGAGCACCTGGCGGCGCTGCGTGCCATGCCCGGTCTCGACGTCGTCCGGCCGGCCGACGCGGCCGAGACAGCGATCGCCTGGCGCACCGCGATCGAGCACATCGACCGGCCGACGGCGCTGTGCCTCACCCGGCAGAACGTGCCGGTGTTCGACCGCACCGTCTACGCGTCGGCCGAGGGTGTGGTGAAGGGCGCCTATGTGCTGGCCGAGGCGGGCCGCGGCACGCCGCAGTGCATCCTGATCGCGACCGGCTCCGAGGTGCAGATCGCGCTCGCGGCACGCGAGGTCCTGGAGGCCGACGGCACGCCGACGCGTGTCGTGTCCATGCCGTGCCGCGAGTGGTTCGAGGCGCAGGAGTCGGCGTACCAGCAGGAGGTGCTGCCACCGGAGGTGCGCACCCGCGTGTCGGTCGAGGCGGCCACCACGTTCGGCTGGCGTGACTTCGTCGGTGACGACGGCGAGTCCGTGGGCATCAACCACTTCGGCGCGAGCGCGCCGTACGAGATCCTCTTCGAGCAGTTCGGGCTCACTACCGACCGCGTCGTCGCCGCGGCGCACGCCTCGTTGTCAAAGGTCGGCGCGACGAAGGGCTCGACCACCGGCAACTGAAGGTTCAACGAGTTTGGAGAGTGAGCCATGTCTCAGGAGACTTTGAAGCAGCTGAGCGACGCCGGCGTCGCCATCTGGCTGGACGACCTCTCCCGCGAACGTCTCGTCAGCGGCAGCCTCGCCACGATGGTGCGCGACATGCACGTCGTCGGTGTCACCACCAACCCGACGATTTTCCAGAAGGCGATCAGCGGCAGCGACCTCTACGACGACCAAGTGCGTGACCTGGCCCGCCGTGGTGTCCACGTCGGGGAGGCCCTGCGGGCGATCACGACGCGCGACGTCCGCTGGGCGTGCGATGTGCTGCGCCCGGCATACGACGCCAGCGGCGGCGTTGACGGACGAGTGTCGATCGAGGTCGACCCGCGCATCGCGCACAACACCGAGGCCACCGTGGCCGAGGCGCGCGCGCTGTGGTGGCTGGTCGACCGACCCAACTTGTTCGTCAAGATTCCGGCGACAAAGGCCGGGCTCCCGGCGATCGAACAGTGCCTTGCCGAGGGCATCAGCATCAACGTGACGCTGATCTTCTCGTTGACGCGGTACAGCGAGGTCATCGACGCGTTCCAGTCCGGCATCGAACGCGCTCGCGTCGCCGGCCAGGACCTGACGTGCATGGGCTCGGTCGCGTCGTTCTTCGTCTCGCGCGTCGACACCGAGGTCGACCAGCGGCTCGACAAGATCGGCAGCGACGACGCGAAGTCGTTGCGGGGCAAGGCCGCGATCGCCAATGCGCGGCTGGCCTACGAGATCTACGAGCAGAAGTTCGGCACCGAGCAGTGGCGCACGCTCGCTGCGGCGGGGGCGAAACCCCAACGTCCACTGTGGGCGTCGACGTCGACGAAAGACCCGACGTACGACGACACCATGTATGTCATCGACCTGGTGGCACCGGGCACCGTCAACACGATGCCCGAGGCGACGCTGCGGGCACTCGTCGACCACGGTGAGTTCCGGGGCGAGACCGTGCGAACGATGTACGCCGATGCCCACCAGGTGATGAAGGAGCTCGCCGACAACGGCATCGACTACGACGACGTGGTGCAGGTGCTCGAGGACGAGGGCGTCGAGAAGTTCGAGGCGTCGTGGAACGAGCTGATCGAGTCGATCCAGTCGGAGCTCGAGCGGCTGGTTGACGACGTGTCGACCAGCAGCGCGCCGTCCGGTGACAAGAAGTGAGTGACGCCCAGCCGCCGAGCGCATCGGCCGGCGGCGTCACGGTCGCGAACTCCGGCCCCACACTGTTGCAGCCGCGCGACGCGGTGCTCGGCGCCGCGATAGATGACGGCGTGCCGGCAGCAATCGTGGCGAAGGACGCCACGTTGTGGGGGCCGGAGGCAACCGCAGAGGCATCGGTCCGGCTCGGCTGGCTCGACTGCACGCAGGTGTCGCGGCCACTCCTCGCTGAGATCGAGCGTCTCCGCGACGACCTTCAAGCGCGCGGCGTCAACCGGATCGTGCTGGCCGGGATGGGGGGCTCATCGCTCGCGCCGGAAGTCATCACCAAGACCTACGGCGTGGATCTGACGGTGCTGGACACGACCGATCCGCACCAGGTGCTGGCCGCGCTGGTCGACCTCGACCGGACCGCCATCGTCGTCTCGTCGAAGTCCGGCGGCACGATCGAGACCGACAGCCATCGACGCGCGTTCGAGCGGGCGTTCCGCGATGCCGGGATCGACCCGGCCGAGCGGATCGTCGTCGTCACCGATCCCGGCTCGCCTCTCGAACGCACCGCGAGGGACGCCGGCTATCACGTGTTCCTCGCCGACCCCAACGTCGGCGGACGCTACAGCGCACTGACGGCGTTCGGTCTCGTGCCGTCCGGGCTCGCGGGGGTCCCGGTCGCCGAGCTACTCGATCAGGCCGCCGGCGTCGAGCCGTCGCTGGCACAGCCGAAGGGCAACCCGGCGCTGTTGCTGGGTGCGGCGCTCGGCGGTTTCGGCAACGCCGGCCACGACAAGGTGGTCATCGCCGACGCCGGATCGGGGATCGAGGGTTTCGCCGACTGGGCCGAGCAGCTGATCGCCGAGTCGACCGGCAAGAACGGGCGCGGCCTGCTGCCGGTTGCCGTGGAAGGGGTCGACGCTCCCGGGTTCGTCGAGACCTCCGACACGCACCTCGTGGCCCTCGGGGCCGAGCCGGCGACCCTGCCGACCGGCACCGTCGTCGGGGGTCCGCTCGGCGCGCAGTTGCTGGTCTGGGAGTTCGCCACTGCCGTCGCGGGTCGCGCGTTGCAGATCGACCCTTTCAACCAACCCAACGTGCAGGAGTCCAAGGACAACACCAAGGCAGTGCTGGAGAAGGCCGGCGACGGCCCGTTGCCAGAGGGCGATCCGGTTTTCGTCGACGGTGCGATCGAGGTGCACGCCGACCGATCGCTGCTCGGCAGCGCGCGATCGGTCGGCGACGTCATCGACGCGCTGCTCGACGCCGTCGGCGACCGCGGCTACCTGGCCGTGATGGCCTACCTCGACCGCATCGCCGAGACCCGCGCTGCCGGCCTCCGGTCAACACTGGCGCGTCGGCTGACGCACCCGGTCACGTTCGGCTGGGGACCACGGTTCCTGCACTCGACCGGGCAGTTCCACAAAGGCGGCCCTCAGGTCGGCGTGTTCCTGCAGATCACCGGCGCACACACCGAGGACCTGGACATTCCCGGTCAGCCGTTCACGTTCGGGCGGTTGCAGCTGGCACAGGCGCTCGGCGACCTGCAAGCACTGGAGAGCCGGGGCCGTCCCGTCGTACGCCTGCACCTGACCGACCGGGCCGAAGGTCTGCGTCAGCTGCTGGCCGCGGCCGAAGGAGCGCCCGCGTGACCCTGCCGGTGATCATGGCGTTTGCGGCCTGCGAACGTCATGATCGGCGCGCTGGGGGCCGACAACGCCATGATCACGGTGAAGAGGGGCGGGCTTGTGACGGGTAATCCGCTACGGGATCCGCGCGACCGGCGGCTGCCGCGGGTTCCCGACCCATGCGCGCTGGTGGTGTTCGGCGTCACCGGCGACCTGTCACGCAAGAAGCTGATCCCGGCGATCTACGACCTCGGCAACCGCGGGTTGCTGCCGCCCGGGTTCGTGCTGCTCGGCTTCGCCCGCCGCGACTGGGGCGTTGGCGAGTTCGAGACGCTTGCCCGCGAGTCGGCACAACAGCACGCACGCACCGAGTTCCGCCCCGACGTCTGGAAGCGCATCGCCGACTCGCTCTCCTTCATCCCGGGGTCTTTTGACGACGACGATGCGTTCGACCAGCTCGCGGCCAAGCTCGTCGAGCTGGAGAAGACCCACGGCATCATCGGCAACGCCGCGTTCTACCTGTCGATCCCGCCGCCCGCATTTCCGGTCGTGCTCGAGCAGATGGCGCGCACCAAGATGGCCGACAACACCGAGGCCGGGGGCTGGAGGCGCGTCGTCGTCGAGAAGCCGTTCGGTCACGACCTGCAGTCGGCCCGCGACCTCAACGCCCTCGTCGACCATGTGTTCACCGCCAACGACGTCTTCAGGATCGACCACTATCTGGGCAAGGAAACTGTCCAGAACATGTTGGCGTTGCGCTTCGCCAACACGTTGTTCGAGCCGGTCTGGAACTCGCACTTCGTCGACTCGGTGCAGATCACGATGGCCGAGGACGTCGGCATCGGCGGGCGCGCGGCCTTCTACGACAACGCCGGCGCTGCCCGTGACGTGCTGCAGAACCACCTGCTCCAGCTGCTCGCGATGACGGCGATGGAAGAGCCGGTGTCGTTTGACGCCGAAGCGATCCGCACCGAGAAGTTGAAGGTGCTCAACGCGATTTCTCTGCCGCAGGACCTCGGCACCTTCGCCGTACGAGGGCAGTACGACCAGGGTTGGCTCGCCGGTGAACGCGTGCCCGCCTACACCGACGAGAAGGACGTGCCGAAGGATTCGGCCACCGAGACCTATGCCGCAGTGCGACTGGGTGTCGAGACCCGACGTTGGGCCGGTGTGCCGTTCTACCTGCGCACCGGCAAGCGACTCCCGCGCCGCGTCACCGAAATCGCCGTCGTCTTCAAGAAGGCGCCGCACCTGCCGTTCGACGCCACCGACACCGTCGAGCTCGGCCAGAACCAGCTCGTCGTCCGGGTGCAGCCCGACGAGGGCGTGACGCTGCGTTTCGGCTCCAAGGTGCCGGGCTCGGCGATGGAGGTCCGCGATGTGTCGATGGACTTCCTGTACGGCGAGTCCTTCACCGAGTCGTCGCCCGAGGCCTACGAGCGGCTGATCCTCGACGTCCTCATCGGCGACGCCACGCTGTTCCCGCGGGCCGAGGAGCTCGACGCATCGTGGAACGTCATCGACCCGCTCGAGGCGTTCTGGGCGTCGCAGAAGCCGGAGAAGTACCGCGCCGGCGAATGGGGGCCGCGCAAGGCCGACGAGATGCTCATGCGCGACGGCCGGACCTGGCGCCGTCCCTGAGGAGTTGAGGCCCTGATGGCTGTGACGTTGTGGGACACGACCGGCGGCGAGATCGTGCGCGCCTTGCTGGCCGAACGCCGCGCCGCCGGCGCGCTGGCGAGCGGGCTCGCGCTGTCGCTCGTCGTCGTCGTCGACGAGAAGCACGTGCAGGAGGCGGAGACCGCGGCCACAATCGCGGCGGCAGCGCATCCCTGCCGGCTGCTGATCGTCGTACGCCGGTCGCTGGACGCGGACAACAGGCTCGACGCCGAGGTGCAGGTCGGCGGCCGGCTAGGGCCGACCGAGGCCGTTGTCATGCGGATGTATGGACGGTTGACGTTGCACGCAGAGTCCGTCGTACTGCCCCTGCTCGCCCCGGACGCGCCGGTGGTGACGTGGTGGCACGGACAGGCGCCGGAGGAGATCGCGACCGACGCGCTCGGAGTGCTCGCCAACCGACGGATCACCGACGCAGCACTCAGCCCGGACCCGCTGGCGGCACTGCACCATCGCGCGCTCGACTTCGCTCCCGGCGACACCGACCTTGCCTGGACCCGCACGACACCGTGGCGCGCCCTGCTCGCATCCGCCCTCGACGCCGTGCACGCGCATCCGGTCGGGGCCGAGGTCGGCGCCGAGGCGGCCAACCCGAGCGCGACGCTGCTGGCCGGATGGTTGCAGTCCCGCCTGCACGTGCAGGCGACGGTGGAGTCGACCACCGGCCCCGGCGTCACGCATGCCAAGGTCGCCACCGAGCGGGAAGAGGGCGTGCCGTACGTCGTGAAACTCGACCGTCCGGACGGGATAACGGCCACCCTGTCGCGAGGCGACGAGAGCCAGCGCCAGCTGCCGCTGCCGCGGCGCGAGCTCGGCGACCTGCTCGC
>Ga0070658_10000120_pt1 | contig 70515 bp, 55 predicted proteins | sample KBSC13metaG_FD_64664 | JGI IMG/M metagenome (GOLD analysis project Ga0070658, IMG submission 64664) | Corn rhizosphere microbial communities from Kellogg Biological Station, Michigan, USA - KBS C1-3 metaG | ecosystem: Host-associated > Plants > Roots > Rhizosphere > Soil ...
GTCTCCGCCTCCTCCAGGTAGTTCTCTCCGAACCGGTTGCCGCGCTTGATGGCGCTCTGTGAGGTGTAGCAGCCGGGGAACTCGAAATTCAACTCATGGGTGAGAATGGGGATGCGATTCTCACCGGAGGCCGCGGTCTCCGCCTCGACCGCTTTGAAGTAGGCGATGGCCGTGCTGAAGACGATCTCGGGGTAGATCGGCCACTCCTGCATGGTGTGGTAGTAGTCGATCTCGGTGCGCGTGGGGCCTCCGCCGTGGTTACCGATGCCGTAGATGTTCAGCCAGTGGTGCAGGCCGGTCTCCTGAACGAACGGCACCATCGGCAGCGCGATATTCTCGCCGATATTGACATAGCTGTTGTACCAGGTCGTCTCCCGGTTCACCATCACCCGCGCGCCGTTGGGAGCCTGCCAGTAGAAGAGGGCCGGGCGAGAGTCACCGATACGAGGATGCTCGAACCCGCCGCCCGTGCGGCAACTATAGTAGTACTTCACGCCCCCCTGTGCCAGAATGCCCGGCACCGTGACCGCGTGGCCGAAGGTGTCCGGCTCCCAGTCGAGCGGCATCTCTTCGGGCGTCAGGCCAAACTTATCCCGGAAGTAGTTCCGGGTATAGAGCAGATGGCGGCAGAGCGCTTCGCCCGACGCCAGGTTCTTCTCGCCTTCGACCCAGTGGACCGCGCTGACTTCCCAGCGTCCCTCCTTCACCCGCTTCTGGATCTCCGCGAACATGGCGGGATAGTACTTCTCCACCAGCGCGTAGACGGAGGCCTGACTCTGCGAATAGGTCAGATCGGGATACTGCTCCATCAGGTTCAGCACGGAGGCGAACGTGTCATAGGTCGAAGCTACCGTCTCCGGCCAACTCCACATCCAGTTCATATCGATATGGCCGTGTCCGACGCAGTGGATGCGGTACCGGCGAGCCGCCGCGCCGATGGGAGCCATCACCTGCTCCGCGCCCTGCACCGCGGCAGCAAGCCCATCGACCCCGGCCGACAGGTCGACGCCATCGAGAAGGGCCTGCGCCTGCGCGATCAGGTCGTTCCAGCCGACGGTGGCGGCTTCGGGTTGCGCGGCGGTGAAGGCGCGGGCGAACTGCATCTGAAGGTCGGCACGCCGCAGCCATGCGGCGATCTGGGCAGCGGGTCGTTGCTGGAGATCGCGATTAAGTCGTGTCCTGGTATCGGGATTCAATGGGGTTCTTCCTTTTGGAGTCTACTCTTTGGTGACCTGTAAGCCTTCGAAATCGAACTGGAACGGGATGATGCGCGCGCCTGCCTGGGCCAGTGACTCCGAGATCGCGGCCTGCTTGCCCGGCGCGGCGAAGAAGAGCAGGCACCCGCCTCCTCCGGCTCCGCACGCCTTGCCGCCGACGCTTCCCGCCGCCTCTGCGCGCACAAACAGGTCCTCAATCTGTGCATTGGTGATGGAGGGGTCCAGCGCCTTCTGATTTTGCCAGTTGCGACTCAGCAACTCACCGAACGCATTACTATCGCCTCGCAGCAAGGCCTCGCGCATCTGAACGGCGCAGTCTCGCAGGGTGTAGAGGGCGTTGACGGTGGAGGTCGCGCCGCGCCGAAACGCGCCCCAGACGTTCTCATGGATATTGCCGGAGAGTCGTGGTTTGCCCGTATAGCAGAGCACCAGGCGCTCTTCCAGTTCCGCGACCATCGCCTCCGAAACAGCCAGACGCTCCACCGCAACCGCATCTCCAAACGTCATGGAGTTGAAGCCTCCGTACGCCGCCGCATACTGATCCTGCTTGCCGCCCATGATCCCCAGGATCTCCTCCAGATTGTAGGCGAGTTCCGCGATGCGGCCGCGATCCTCATCGGAGGTGATCTGCGATTTGACCAGACTGAGCCAGACGACATTCAGGGCTGAAGACGTTCCCAATCCGGAACCCGACGGCAGATCCGACTGATAGGATACGCTCAGACCTTCGGGATTCTGATCGCTTGGGGCAGAGACAGTGACCGTCTCTTCGCTGTCGTGGATCTCCATGCGCCCTGAGACATAGTGCTTGATCGCCGCATTGACGACCAGGCCACCGGCCCCGGCGGCGAATATCGGTACGTCGGTCCATCCGCCCGCAAAGTCGATGCGAACGGGCGCCCGGCTTCGAATGATCATAGAGTGGATCTCCTTTAATGATGAGAAAAGATATTGGCATTCCAGCGCCCTATTCGGCAGCAGGTCGCCGGTTCCCTCTCGGAATTCGAGATCAGAGGGCGTAAGGCAGTGCTTCTAAGGCGCTTCCCGCGCGCAATGGGCTTCGGCGGCGCGCCCGAGCGCCTCGACCGCGCTCTTCAATGTCTGGAAGAGTTCGGGATTCGCGAGGAGACTCGCTTCGTCCAGACGATTCGTGGTGACGGGCAGTGTGACGGAAGCATCGGGGTCGATTTCGGCCATCATGACCGTCAGGGTTTCGCGGAGGGAGGCTTGCGCAAAGGTGGACGACGGACGGGCATTCACCAGGGCGACCGGTTTGCTCATGAACTCTCCGCTGCTGACGATCCAGTCCAGGGCATTCTTGAGCACGCCCGGCACGCCATGCGCATACTCCGGGCTGCAGATCAAGACGGCGTCCGCCTCTCGAAGGCGCGCTCTGAAGTCGAGCACCGGTGCGGGTGGAGCCTCCCCGTCCAGGTCCGGGTTATAGTGCGGGAGATCGCCAAGACCCTCGTAGAGCAAAATGTGGAGATGCTCGGGAGCCAATCGTATGGCTGCTTTCAGCACCGTGGTGTTGGCGGAAGCAGCCCGTAGGCTGCCGGAGATCGCGAGGACGTGAAGGGAGCGGAGGGGAGTAGATCGGGGGATCATGGTTCATTCTCCTTTATTAAAAGGTGATCTGTCACGCTTTCGGCGCATTAGAACGCGATTCTGCAAATAAACCCGGTTTTGACGACAAAACCTGCCATTTCGCAGAGGCTTTTTTCTATATCCTCCCGTTATAATACGGGTGGCTTCGCTATTTGGCCGTTCGTGCTCCATGCGCGCGGTGCACCTCTTCTTACGCCTCGCGTACCGAAGAGATTGCTTCTCACGCTGGAATACCTATGCAATAAACTCTAGAAGGTCTGTTCGTTCGGCAGTATCATGGCGCACTGCCTGATTTCGTGCCTGGTAGAAGGAGTGTCGATCCGTGTCTCTCAATTCCCGTCTCTGCAATACCATCGCCCTGACCGTGCTTGCAGGGCTGGCGTGTCTCTCGTCCGCCCAGGCCCAGGCCGTCATTGATCAACCGTATACCGACCAGGGCTCCATTACGTCCCAGAACGATACGACTCCTGGCGGCTTCGGCAACTACGACACCGCCTACGACGACTTCACCCTTGGTGCCGGCGCCAATATCGACAAGGTGACATGGGTCGGCACTTTCTTCAGTGGCAACCCGGCTGCCATCTCCCGCTTCACGCTGAACTTCTATGCGGACGATGGCGGCAAGCCAGGAACTGTTCTGCAGACGAACTCCATTGTCGGAGATGCGAACGGAACCGCCATTGGACTCGACGTACATGGCAATTCGATGTTCGGCTATTCCACCACTCTGCCTGCTGCCTTTGGCGCCAGCGGGGGAACGCCGTATTGGATGTCGGTCGTTCCGGATTTGCCGATGGATGATCTCTTCAATCCTCAATGGGGATGGTCCTACGGAACCGGAGGAAACGGCGCCAGTTATCAGACGTTCGGCGGCCCCGATGGAGAGAGCATCCGCGGCGATCTGGCGTTCTCGCTGACTCCCGCGGACACGCCCGAGCCCGGCAGTCTTGCGCTGATGACGGGAGCTGGACTGACCGGCGCTGCCTGCTTGCGACGGCGACGCGCCAGGAAGAGTCGGCCGGTCTCCTGATCGCCTCTCACGTATACCTACGAAAACGACAAAGGAAGCGGGCTGCATATAGCCCACTTCCTTTGTCGTTTTGGGGACATTCGCTGTCGTATTACCACCAGTGGATCGCATCGTCTCCCAGAAATGCCTGAATGTAGTTGAGCTGGCCGTCGTGGTAGTTGATATGGACGGCGGCAAAGTGCGCCAGTTCGATATGGCTCATACTGCTGAACTGCCCGCCCACCGGTTTGCCGAGATCCTCCTCCGCGAGCGCATCAAAGGCATCGATCAGTTGGGACGCGGCGGTTTCGAACTCTTGCAGGCAGAGGGTTTTCTCCTGGAGTTCCGGAGTCGCGCGGGTCCACTCTCCGCGCGGCAGCGGAGCCGGGGTCTCTCCACGCAGCAGTCCTGCCATATGCAGATTGATGCTGGTGCACTCCACGGTAAAATCCGCGGCGGAGCGGGCAGCGCCGCCAGGGCAGCCTGCAAATTTCTCTTCCGGGATCGCCGCCAGATCTTTGCGATAGCGGTCGAGGGCGCCTTCCAGAAACTTACGCACAAACGGGCGAATCGGGGGAACGGTCATCTTTGCCTCCATTCTGACCTCGGAGTGGCTCCAAGCGTCTTCTGTCTACCATTATACCCACCGAACGGCGAATTTGTAGAGTCACGTCTACCCAAAATTGAAAAGACCGAGGCTAGAACTTCGGGGCCGTGCCGAGCATAATGCGGAGTTGGGTGACGCGGCCCAGATGGTAGGCGTCGTGGATGAGGTGGTACGGGATGCGATCGACGTTTTGCGCCGGATCCTGGATGGCGGCGGCGATGGCGTCCTGGGTCTGTTTGAGGGTGGCGACGGTGGCGGCCCAGACTTCGTCGGTCTTGATCTCCGGGACGGCGAACTCCTTTTCGTTGACCTCTTGCTCATTGGAAGGGGGGCCGCCTGCGATCTGACGCAGGGTGATTTGCCGCCAGAAGATAACATGGGTGACTTCGGCCCAGATCGAATGGCAGGGCGGTTCCGGAGTCCAGGCCGCTGCGTCCGCGGTCAGACCGGCCAGACTATCCGGCCAGGAAGGAACCCAGTTGCCTTCTTCCCACATGCTGCTCCAGAGCGAAAGCATCTCTTCACGATCCATAATTATCTCCTTTGAATTGTCGGCATAGCCGGTATAATAGCTTGTGAAATGAGGTTCGATCTGTACCCGACGCTTTCCTGCCATGATTCGGAAGGCGACTGTGGACAGCAATAATCCTGGGGGAGATATGGTTCTACTGAAATCGTTCCGGCTGGGTCTGGCGTGGAGCCTGACGATCGCTGGTCTTCTGTTTGTGAATGTCGCCGGTTGGGTGGGGGCGCAGGAGAAGACGCCCACGGCGGTGGACGCGCTGCTCTACACGACCATGCCCTCCACGGCGGCGCATCGGCCGGAGATGGCGATGGACGGCGATGCGAACACCTATTTCCGCTCGGCCTATGGAATGGGCGACGGCGATGACTTTCTGGTGCTGCTGTCCCAGGCGATCCCCATGCAGTCGCTGCGCATCACGACCGGGGATGCCGAGGGCCAGGACGCTCTCACCGAGGGGCGTATCGAGACTTCGGAGGATGGCAGCCACTACACGCGAGCCGCTTCGTTCGACAGCAAAGGAGTGGCGACCGCGAATCTCGACAACAGACCGGTGCGCGCCTTCCGCATCCGCCTCAGCAGCCGCCGGGGACTGCCCGCGCTGATGGTGCGGGAGATCGCGGTGCAGTCGGCGGTCAAGATCGACCATATTCTGCTCGGGCCGGGTCGGGGCTTCATCGACCTGTCACAAGCGCCGGATCTGGCGGCCTGGGCGCAGAAAGCCGAGAAGCAGATGGAGTCGTTCTGGCTGGATACAGCGGCGCTGCTCTACTCGGATCGCTTCCTCACCCCCAACATGGTCAACGTCGTCTATCGCACCGGCCCGAACGTCACGCCTGTCGCGGCGACGGGGGGCGGCGTCATGACCGTCAACTCGGCGTGGTGCCGTGCGCACCCCGAAGATACCGGCCTCACGGTCCATGAGACGGCCCATGTGATCCAGTCGATGTCGGCCTACAATCCGGTCTGGCTGATCGAAGGCGTCGCCGACTATATCCGCTGGATCAAGTTCGAGCCTGAGAACTACACGGTACGGATCAACCCGCGCACCGCGACGTATCACGACTCCTACCGCACCACCGGAACCTTTCTGGCCTGGTGCGAACTGCACTACGACAACCGCCTGGTCACCCACCTCAACCACGATGTGCGCTTCGGGAAGTACACCAACGACAGGTTCAAGCAGTACTGCGGCAAAGATGTCGATACGCTCTGGGCCGAGTTTATCGCGGCCTACCAGGCCGACCCGACGCATATCATCACGCCCCCGATCCCGTTCGCTGACAGACCTCGCGTGCTCCCGACCGTGCACCCCGGTTCCAGCGTCTCGGTAGTTCTCACTGCGGCGTTCAATACGACCGGCTTTACCAGGGATGGAGAGCGACTTCGAGATGCCGCCGGATTCGATGGTGAAGGCGCCGTCTACTCCGCCACCCTGCTGGGCAGGACGCCGACCAGTAAAGACGTCGCCTTCAAGCTAGGACCCGCGAACGCACCGGATGTCGTCTCCTGCAAGGGCGGCTCTGTGAACCTGCCCGCGGGACAGTATGCGTCGCTCTGGCTGCTGGGTTCGGGAGTCGAAGGGAATCAGATGGCGCAGCCGCTTACGGTCACCTACACCGACGGCACGACGGAGACGTTTTCGCAGCACTTCAGCGACTGGTTTCAGCCGCAGGGCTTTCCGGGCGAGAGCCGCGCCGTGAAAATGGCCTATCGCAATATGTCCGACGGCAGTAAGGACAGTCGTCCGTTTTATGTCTATAGCTACGGTTTCGCACTGGATCACACCAAAACGGTGAAGAGCCTGTCTCTGCCCAACAACGTCTACGTCAAAATCCTCGCGATCTCGCTGGCGAACTGACACTTCTCGGAAGACAGAATACATGCAAATGCGGCGAGCAGAGAACTCTGCTCGCCGCCTCTACGTCGTTGCCGACACATCGCCGCTTCTCTTTTTCACTCTTTGCGCGGATGCGCCTCATACCGGACACCCGGCTCGGGTATCGGCGGGAGTCGTTTGTGCCACTGGGCACGGACCCAACTCCAGGGCAGAAACCCCTCGGGAGGACTCTTGCCACACAGGGGACACTGAGTATAGGCGAAAGAGGGATAGTCGCTCTCGCTGAACCCTTGTTTACACGCACTGCACCAGGTCAACTTTTCGATCTGCTTGCCGTAAGCTGAAGAACCGTCGCGGGGATTCTCAGTCTTCGTCAATGGTTCACCTCCTGAACAGTTCCTGACGCCGAAACGGCAGGAATACTTGATTATACGGGGAATTGTGCCATTTGACACCGGAACCACCCGAAGATTTGCAAAAAAGCAGATTATCGTGTGTATTTATTACGATGCTATGCGGACCGCTTCGATCCGTTGTCTGACATGGCATCCGACACGGACCGGCATCGTTCCGGCGGGGAGCAAAGGAAGTCCGGGCGTCAGTGTCGAACCTCTGTTCGGTGTAGTTTCGCATCGTCTCTCTGAGGAACCTTATGTCAGCCTTGCCCCGCGGGATCATCATCTTTCTATTTGCCGACATCGAAGGCAGCTCCCGACTCTGGGAACAGGTTCCGGAAGCGATGCGCCTGGCGGTCGCACGGTACGAGATTCTCGCGACCGAGATCGTGCAGCGGTATGGCGGTTCGCTGGTGAAGCACCGCGGTGAGGGCGATAGTCTGTTCGCCGTGTTTGCGGGCGCCGTCGAAGCCGTCGTTGCTGCTCTGGCGCTGCAGCAGGCGTTTCGGATGGAACCCTGGCCCACACCGCGACCGCTGCGGGCCAGAATGGCGCTGCACGCCGGAGAGGCAGAACTGCGGGACGGAGACTATTTCGGAAATACCGTCAACCGTTGCGCCCGTCTGCGCGCCATCGGGCACGGCGGGCAGACCCTGCTCTCCCAGGCGCTCTGTGAACTGGTGCGCGCCGATCTGCCTCCCGACACCTCCCTGCGTGATCTCGGCTTCCACCGCCTCAAGGACCTCCAGCGTTCCGAACGTGTCTATCAGTTGGAACACCCGGACCTCGACACCACGTTTCCTCCCTTGCGCTCGCTCAACGCGCTGCTGCACAATCTGCCGCTGCAACTCACTTCCTTCGTCGGCAGGGAAGCGGAGATCCGGGAGATCAAATCCCTCGTGCGCCCCAGAGCGGAGCCTGGCGCATTCGATGGGAATCGACCGTTGCGGATGCTGACATTGATGGGGGCGGGCGGGGCAGGAAAGACCCGCCTTGCCCTCCAGGTCGCGGTGGAACTGACCGAGGATTTTGAGCACGGCGTCCGATTGGTGGAGCTGGCGTCACTCCCGGCCCATTCCGAACGGGTCGCACAGGCCATTGCGGCCACGTTAGGCGTGAAGGAGGCGGCAGGGAAAGAGATCGAAGCGCTCCTGATCGAGTTTCTCAAGCCCCGTTCTCTGCTCCTGGTGCTGGATAACTGCGAACATGTCGTGAGCGCCTGCGCGCTTCTGGTCGATCGCCTACTGCTCGCCTGCCCCGACCTCACGATTCTGGCTACCAGTCGGCAGGCGCTGCAGAGCGAGGGCGAGACGACCTGGCGCATTCCCCCGCTTCCCGTCCCGGATCCCCACGCGCAACTCACTCTGGAAGAGTTCGCGCGATTCGAAGCCGTGCGACTGTTCGTCGAGCGCGCAGGCGCGATCAAGCCGCATTTCAAGCTCTCCGGTGCCAATGCCCCGGAAATCGCCCGCATCTGTCGGCGTCTCGACGGGATGCCGTTCGGTATCGAACTCGCGGCTGCCAAACTCAACATGCTCTCGGTCCGTCAGATTGCGACCCGCCTGGAGCAGAGCTTCCAGGATCTGAAGGGCGGCCCGGTCACCCGAGACGAACGCCAGCGGACCCTGACCGCGCTGATCGATTGGAGCTACGACCTCCTCAGCACTTCGGAACGAACGCTCCTGATGCATCTCTCCGTCTTTGTCGGGGGGTGGACTCTCGACGCCATGGAAGCCGTGTGCAGGCCGTCCGATGCGGAGGACAATCTCTTCGAACTGCTGACTCAACTGGAACAGGCTTCCCTGGTCCTGGTAGAGGATCAAGGCGAGACCCATCGTTACCGCCTATTGGAGACCATCCGACAGTACGCCGCCGAAAAACTCCTCGCCTCCGGCAATTCCACCACTCTCCTGGAAAGCCATCGTAACTACTACGTACGCCTCGCAGAAGAAGCAGAACCCTTTCTGACACGCAAAGAGCAGGGCGAATGGATGCGCAAACTCGCCGCCGACCACGACAACTTCCGCGCGGCCCTCGCTTCGCCTTACGCGGCTGAATCCCGCCTGCGTATGGCGGGAGCGCTCGGGCGCTTCTGGTCAATGAATGGTGCTCTCTCGGAAGGACTGCATTGGCTCAAAAAGGCACTGATCGATTGCACGGATTGCTCCCCGCACTATCGTGCCCGCGCGCTCAATAGTCTGGGGGTGCTCGCGTCTTTGCAGAATGACTATGCAGTGGCACAGACTGTGCTTCAGGAGAGTCTCGCACTCTATACGGATTTGGAAGACCAGGCCGGAATTGCTGAGACCCTCATCTGCCAGGGCAGACTGGCCCTTGCACTCAGTCAATATGCGGACGCTCGATCTCTCTTCGAACAGAGTCTGACCCTCTATCGTGCGGTCGGGGATTTGTGGGGAGAAGGTGCCAATCTCAATAATCTGGGTATTGTCGCGCGCGGTATGGGGGATATCACGGCTGTAAAGGCGTACTATGAAGAGAGCCTGACCCTCTATCGCCGCTTGGGAGATCTTGCCAAAGTGGCAAGTGTCGCGAGCAACCTGGGTATTATCGCCCTGGATCAGAAAGCCTTCGTCAAGGCCAGGACGCTTTTTGAGGAGAGCCTGACCACATTCCGGCAGTTGAACGACGCCGTAGGCATCGCGACAACGCTCCACAACCTCGGAGCTGCGGTTCTCAAACTGGAGGGCCATGCAAAGGCGTTTCCGCTCTTTCGCGACAGCCTGGTGCGTAAGCGAGAGATCGGTAATCGAGTAAGCATCGCCCTCACCCTATTTTCCATCGCTGAAGTCGCCCGCGATGCGGCAGAGTACGAACGCGCCGCACGTCTCTTCGGATGCGCCGAAACGACCTGGATCAGTGCGGGCCTCATTCTCTCTCGCGAAGACCAACAGTTATTCGAGGAAGCGCTGGAACCAGTCCGCTCAAGGCTTAGTGTCGAAGGATTTCAACAAGCGTGGAGCATGGGCACAAATACGCCCGTGGACGAGGCAGTGGAGGCAGCAATTCAAGAGAATTTGACAAACGGACCTGCATTGTGTTAACGTTGCGCTTGATACCGAATGGCGACCAATCAGAATGAAAAGTGAGGGCATCGAGAAAGATGGCAGATGCATTGGATCTTGGTAATGTGACGCTAGCTGTCGGGCAGAAGGTAGAGTTCGTTCTCACCCTCCCGAGCAATGCTCCGAATTCCGTATTCCTCGTTTCGGGAGGCGGGGCTGGAGCCGTTCCGGCCACGGCTTCCGGTACCCCGTTAGCGTGGCCGTATGAAGTCCTCCTGATAAACGGCGTTGGTCCCTATTTTGTGCTCGGTGTCAGCCCCGGCGTCGTGACCTATCATTTTCGGACGAGCAGCGATCCCAGCAATACGACTAACCTCGCAACCGCTTCTCTCACCGTTGTGGCGGCCCCTTCGCAGGGACAGTCTTCCGGAGAAGAGGTCGTCATTGAGATCCTCTCCATTGCAGAACCGATCGTGATCACCATCATATCCCAGCCTCCCACCAGCATAGTCTCAGACTGATTTTCCGGCGTCCACCCTATTGTCTGAAATCGGATTTATGGATTAAGGGATGGACTAAGATTTTCTGTCTGGTCACCCTTCTTTTGTCCTGAACCACGATTTTCGCGATTTAACGATTGACACGATTAACTGTCGAAGCAGTCTTCTTGTTCTGCTGTCACCTGTATTGCCCGAATTGGATCGCGGGTAGAACAGGAGAGTTTCAGTCCCGACATCGTGTTAATCGTCTCATCGCGAAAATCGTGGTTCAGGACAAATGGGTTCTGTTCAGTCCAACAATCATAGTTAATCCCAAAATCCTGTGAATCCCGGTTCAGACACCTCAGTGGCCCGCCGGCATGTCCATGTGGGGCATGTGCGACATATTGGCCATGTCGTGTTGCATCTTGGCGGGGCGGATGCGCAGGAAGAGCCAGAAGCCCATCGGGGAGTCGCCATAGGTGCTGTTCAGGGAGGATGGCACCATGTTGAAGGTGACCGCGGCGCCGACTCCGGTCTGGTAGGAGCGGTTGGGAGTCAGGTCGCGCACGTAGCCGATGGTGAACTGCCCGATCCCGAACTTCTTGTCCATCGGCGCGAGATCCAGCTCTTCGCCGAGTTTATTAACGAACTCATATCTCCCGAAGAAGGTGTTGCGATCCTTCATGTTGAGTTCGGTTTCGACGAGGTAGGAGTCGGAGTTGACGCCGTGGGAGTTGTTGTTGCCGTAGCCCAGGGTGGTGGCCCAGAAGCCGCCGGTGCGCAGCGGAATGGTGTACTGGGCGGAGGCGGTGGTGCGACGGACGTCTTCGTCGGGACGCAGTTGCTCGGGGCTGTGCAGATAGCCGTAGGAGGCTTGCAGGCTCCAGTGGCGACTGGGGTTGTAGGTGATCCGGCCGGAGACGGAGTCCGGATGCATCGGAGTCAGATCGTACCGGTACTCGTTCGGTTCGCGACCGGTGAAGTAGGAGCCTTCGATCTGGACGTTCTTTTTCCACGCGCCCAGTGTCAGTACGCCGAACTCAATATGGGTGCTGTCCTGCCAGTGATGGGTGATGGGGGGCAGGGGATTGTCCAGGGCGGAGAGGCGGTGCATGAAGGCGGTCGGGCCCAGGGCCGGTTCGCCGGACGGCGCGACATAGAGGAACGCGGCGCTGTCCTTGCTGAGCGGGTGCGTGTATTTTGCCGAAAGCTCCATAAACAGGTCGTGTGGATGCTGACGGTCTACGAGCGGTTTGCCGTGATACTGCTCTCCGGACTGGAGCAGCATGGGATACCCGCCGGGCGTTACGGTCAGCGGCTCCAGGCTGAGCATGGTGCGCAGTTGCAGACGGTCCTGCCCGAAGTTACGGCTCGCCATCAGCATTCCCCAGTTCGTGGAGCCGTACTGATAGTCGCCGCGCGGCCCTTCCTGGCGATCGTAGTAGAGGAAGCCGTTGTAGTGCGTCATCAGGTTCCAGCGTCCGGAGCGGCTCATGATCGCGTACATGGGGGAGCTGGAGGGCATCCAGGAGGTGCCGGACGCCTCCTGAGTCATCCCGATGCCTGCGATGGGGGCCATCATTGCGCCGTGCATGTTCTCCATGTCCCCTTGCATCCCGGCCATCTGTTTGTCGTGGCCCATACCGTGCTGCATCGGCTCCATCTTCATGTCCTGGAACGCCAGCCCCGAGAGTCGCCCGATGCCTGCCTGCCAGCCATCGTAACACTGCCCGCAGATCCCATCGCCTTTCTGACCTTCCGATGCCTCTTTCCCGCAGGGGCAGTTCGCCTCGTAGGCGCACTCATCGCAGCCCCCTTTGCCGATGCAACAGGCGAATCGACCCTCTTTGACCAGGGTGCGCTTGGCGTTGTTGAGGACCTCCCGCGCTTGAACGAGTTCGGGCAGATCGGGCGTATCGGTGGCCACGCCCTTCTGATTACCGGAGTGAAGCAGGGTAATATCGGCTGCCTTCACATTCGGGATCGCGCCTTTGCCCGCTTTCCAGCCCCCCAGGCACTCGCCGCAGACGCCCTTGCCCGCCGCCAGGTTTGCGGCGCAGTTGCAGGAGCCGTTGACGCGGGCGCAGAGATCGCATCCCGCCGCTTTCGATCCTTCCGGCGCTTTGATACAGCAGGCATACTTGCCCTGTGCGGCCAGTTTGGTCTTGGCGGCATCCATCAACTCCCGCGCCTTCTTCAGCTCCGGGATGGCTTTCGATGGCGGTAGTTTCTTGTTGACAGGCGGATGCGCCGACGCCGCAAGGGCGGAACTGAACAGAACCAGCGCCATCAGAACCGCCCGAGTCCCCGGTGAAAATCGTTTCATATCCTTCTCCCTCATCAGATAATACCGTGCGTTACGAGCGCTTTTCGGCGCGCACTTCCCAGGTGAAGGTCGCGGTCTCGACCACGCCTCCGCGTTGAAGCTGAAGCCAGGCCCGATAGAAGCCCGGTTTCGGGAAGCGCGCCAGGAAGGTGAGCGAACCCTGGTGCCCGTTCGTCGGGTCGGTTTCGTCCGGGTGGCTGTGCACGAAGGTCGCGCCATCCTCATGGATCAGCATGAGGTGAGCCATCGCGCCGAGATAGGGTTCGAGATCGGTGATCGCCGCACCGGTCGCGGCGTCCTTCACCGTGAAGGTGATATTGAGACTACGCCCAACAGGAAATTTCGTTGGCTCGGATGCCAGGCGAATCTGAACGCCATCGACGGTATCGGTCAGGGAGGGAGAAAACCTCGCGCTGCCGCCGAGGGTCTGTGCCGGCCCGTTGACGCGCAGGGGCTGCATCAGGATCTGAGAGCCTGCGCCTTTGGGAGCCACATCTGCGAAGAGTTGATACTCGCCGCCGGTCGGGAACGTGTAGGTGAGCGTAAACTTGCCGCCGCTGCTTCCGACGACCGGGTGCTCATGGGCAAAGTGCTGCATGTCCGCGGAGACCACCATAAAGTGAATCTGCCGCTCATGCACGGTATCGAACTCCATGACGGGCTGTTTGGTCTCCCGGCTCTGCACGAGGATGGTCAGTTGCGCGGGCTTGCCTGCCTCCGGAGTCGTGGGATCGCTGCGCACCTGCAGCGTGTAGGGCTGCGGCGCAGGTCTTCTTCCTGTCGAAGCGTGGGCATCTGCCACCGGCACTTTATAGGAGACCGTGAATGCTTTATCGTTGAGAGGGGTAATGGTGAGGTCGAGCTGGTAGTCTCCGCCATGCGGGAAGTAGACGACCACGCCGTAGTCGCCGGGAACGCCTTCGGTATGTGTCTTCGGAGACTGCGCGGGCATGGAGGCCATCGTGGGCATGGTGACCCGCGCGGAGACCTTCGCTTTCACGATCGGAGGCGCGCCTTGCACCGGGTCGTCCTGGCTGAGATCCGAGACGTGGAACTCGACATCCGCCTCTTCCTGAGCCACCAGACCCTGTTGCGGCAGGCGCAGATCGACCGCGTATTTGCCCGCCTTCCGGGTGATGGCCGCAGGGCGAGACTGTGTATCACCTGGAACTGCCGCAGAGACAATGGCGGCAGACAGCCCCAGCATCAGCGCCACCAGAGACGTCAGGCGACGCAATACAAACTTTTGGGTATTCATGAACAACTTTCTTTCTTGAGAACAGAATCCGACCTGACAGGGCGACGAACGCCTGTCTGTATCGATCTCTCGCAGAACGCGAGGCGGTACCGGTTTGTTCTTTAGAAAGGCGGAGCGCGGGGTGGGGAAGGCGGAATAAACCTGGGAAAGGCGGCTGCCGGAAGCGGAGCCGTGATCGCAAGTATGGAGGTCTCGATGGTGAGGATCGGCCCGGCACGAGTCGGAAGCGCAGCAACGACGTAGAGGCGCAGCGGCTCGACCGTCGGTATCGAGGAGACGGGCTGGGGCGGAGCGACGCAGGGACAGCCTGCGTCGCACGTTTCAGGGCGGGCAGCGGTGTGTCTCCCCAGTCCCGAGGATGACTGTGTCGCACAGGCACACGCCGACTTCCGGACGCAGCAGGCGTGCCCCGAGGCGGCCATCGGCTCCTTGCCCATGTCGCAGGAGGCGAAACTACGGGCTGTCGATCCGGCAAACCCGAGAGCGATCAGCAGCCACAGCAGCAGTATGCGGTTGATCTGTTGGCGTGTGCCCATAGAGAAAATCCAGCTTCCTGACTCCCATACGTCTGTGTCGGAGGGAGGGTTCCTGCGGCGGCAGGCGAAACGAACTATTCGAGTGTTGTCGCGTAACTATCGAAAGTACTACAAAAACCTCAAACTTCGGGAGGCACAACCCAAATGACTTCTGGATCACGCACTTTCGGATGGCACGTTTCCGTGATAACAAAAGGGGTCGCGTGCGCCCTGTCGATCTCGGCAATGCTGCTGATTTGCGACCCTGTCGAGGCGCAGACTCCGGCTCCAGGTAAGAAGGAGACGAAGAACGCCCAGGGCAAGGGCGACAAAAAGCAGGACGATAAGAATTCGAAGGTCCCGGTGAAGGCGCCCGACGCAGCTCCGGATGACGATGACAAAAAGAAGGAGGAGGGCAAGCCTGTGCCTGCGATCTCTCCAGATGCACGCTTTGATGCGCAGGGAGAAGCCACCTTTATCCTCCAGAATATGGACCGGTTCTTCAGTAAGTACGACGGTGAGAACAGCCTGCGGTCCCGCCAGGAGACCGAACTCTCGCACTCCTATACCTACTACCTCGGCATGAGGGTGGTCAAGAACGTCGAAGTCTATGTCAACCCGGAAGTCGCCTGGGGCAACGGTATCAGCGAAGGTCTTGGATTGAGCGCAGGCTCCAATGGAGACCTGCTCGCCCAGCCAGAACTGCGGCCCTATCCCTACCTGGCCCGCTACTTTGTTCGTTGGCGCATTCCCATGAAACATATAGGCGCCCATCACGGCAAAGAGGAAGGCGCTGCCGAAAGGACCGGGCGCGACCTGAATGTCATCGCAGGCACGATCCCGTCGCATCGTATCGTCCTTCAGGTCGGTAAGATGGCGATCAACGACCTATTCGATGTCAACTCCTACGCGGACAATCCCCGCGTTGCCTTTATGAACAGCGCCTTCGCCGGCAACCTCGCCTACGACTTCGCTCAGGAGGTCCGCGGCTACAATCTTGGGATCACGGCGAACTGGGTCAATCCCAGTTGGTCGCTGCGATTCGGAACCTTCGCCATGCCGACCGCTGCCGGAGGCGCTGACCTTGCGTATGATCTCAATCGCGCGCACAGCGAACAGATCGAGTTGGAACTCCATCCACAGATTTTACGCTCTTCACGCCCTCCAACGGTGGTGCGTCTTCTGGCCTTTCGGAATGTCGGCAGTATGGGCAGCTATCGGGACGCCCTGAGCGCCCAACCGCTCGGAATGCCGCCGGATCTCGCGAGTGTCAGCAAAGGCGGCACGAAGTACGGTTTCGGTCTGAACTTCGAACAGGCGCTGGCGGATGGCGGCGATACCGGCGTCTTCGGACGCCTCGGCTGGAACGACGGCGGCACCGAGAGCCAGAACTTCGAGTCGGATCGCTTCATCTCTCTGGGCGGGCAGCTCTCCGGGGCGCACTGGCATCGGAAAGAGGACCGGATTGGCGTCGCCATCGCCCAGAGCGATCTGACGGCGGCGCACCGCGCGTATCTGGAGGCAGGCGGACTCGGCGGCCTCCTGGGAGACGGCGCGCTCCGCTACGACTCCGAGCGGGTCTTCGAAGCCTACTACAGCTACCACCATTCGAAACACCTGACTCTCACGCTGGACTACCAGTACGTCGCCAACCCCGGTTACAACCGGGATCGCGGCCCCGTCTCCTTTGTCGGCCTGCGCGCCTACGTACCTTTCTAAAGGCGTCGGCCCTTCCCGCGATTGTGCTCCTCCTGTTAATCCTGTAATCCTGTCTGAAGAGATGCATTTTAGACAGGATTGACAGGATTTTCAGGATTAACAGGATTTCGTCGAGAAGTTTGACAACGGCAAATGGAAGCGCGTTTTCAGCGAGTCAGAGATATGTTTTTTAACCGCAGGCTGTTCGTTACGACGGAGACGCTGGAGAGCGCCATCGCCGCGCTTGCGATCATCGGCGAGAGCATCACGTGCCAGACGGGATAGAAGACTCCGGCTGCCAGGGGAATCCCCAGGATGTTGTAAACGAAGGCGAAGAACAGGTTTTGCCGGATCGTTCGCATGGTGGCGTGCGAGAGTTCGATGGCGGAGACGACGCCGCGCAGATCGCCACGAATGAGCGTGATATCGGAAGCCTCCATCGCGACGTCGGTTCCTGTCCCGATCGCGATCCCGACATCGGCCTGCGCGAGGGCAGGGGCATCGTTGATCCCATCTCCGACCATCCCGACGATCTGCCCGAGAGATTGCAGTTTCTGCACTTCGGCGGCTTTCTGGTCCGGCAGCACCTCGGCCAGGACCTTCTCGATGCCTGCCTGCTGTGCAATCGCCTGCGCGGTGGCCGCGTTGTCGCCGGTGATCATCACCACTTCCAGACCCATCGCGCGCAGGCGCGCTACCGCTTCCGCGGAGCCTGCCTTGATGGTGTCTGCGACGGCGACAATGGCTGCGATCCGCCCGTCCAACGCCACGAACATCGGCGTTTTTCCGGCCTGCGCCAATCGCGCCGCGTCGGCTTGCAGCGGGGAGACATCGATCTCTCTCTCGGCCATCAGGCGCGCATTTCCAAGAAGTACGCTCTGGCTCTCGACCGTCGCTTCCAGACCGCGCCCGGTGAGGGAGCGGAACCGGGTTGCCGGGGGCAGCGGGAGTTCTCGTGACTCTGCCGCTCGCACGATCGCCTCTCCGAGCGGGTGTTCGGAGGAGCGTTCGACTGCCGCCACGAGTTGAAGCAGTCGATTCTCCTCGATCGCGCCTGTCGTGAGAATGTCGGTCAGTTCCGGTCGGCCGTTGGTGATTGTCCCGGTTTTGTCGAGGACGATGGTCGTCAGTTTGTGGGCGGTCTCCAGGCTCTCGCCGCCTTTGATCAGGATGCCCTGACTCGCGCCTCTGCCGGTTCCGACCATGATGGCGGTGGGAGTGGCGAGACCCAGCGCGCAGGGGCAGGCGATGATGAGCACGGAGACCAGCGCCGTGAGCGCCTGCTGCATCCGCATCTCCGGTGCGGCCAGCGTGAACCAGGCGAGGAAGGCGAGGATCGCAACGATCAGCACGCCCGGCACGAAGCGCCCGCTGATCACGTCCGCCAGGCGCTGAATAGGGGCCTTGCTGCCCTGCGCGTTCTGGACGAGTCGGATGATCTGCTGCAATGCGGTATCGCTGCCCACCTTCGTCGCTTCGAACTGAAAGGCGCCGGTGCGATTGAGGGTCGCGCCGAAGACGCTATCGCCGGGACGCTTCTCTACCGGCAGGCTCTCTCCGGTCAGCATCGCCTCATCGACCGCGCTCTCGCCGCTCTTCACCACGCCATCGACCGGGATCTTCTCTCCCGGCCGTACCAGGATAAGATCGCCCGGAAGTACCTGCTCCACGGGAATATCCGCCTCCTGGCCGTTGCGCAGCACGCGTGCCGTCTTTGCCTGTAGCCCCATCAGGCTGCGAATGGCGTCTCCGGTTCGCGCTTTCGCGCGGGCTTCCAGCAGTCGGCCTGCCAGCACCAGCGTGATGATGACCGCCGCCGCTTCAAAATAGACGGGTGCCATCTGGCCGGGCATTACGACGAGCGAAGGCGCGATCGTCGCAAGGACGCTGAAGAGGTAGGCGGCTCCGGTGCCCAGGGCTACCAGCGTGTTCATATCGGCGGCACGGTGCCGCAAGGCGCTCAGGGCTAACCGGAAGAACGGTCCGCCGGAGTAGGCGAGCACGGGCGTCGTGAGCGCCAGTTCCAGCCAGTTGCTGCCGGTAAAATGGATCTGACTCATGCCGAGCGCCGCGACCGGCACGCCGAAGAGCAGCGCCACCCCGAACCGCTTGCGGAGGTCGCGCAGTTCCGCGTCACGCGCCTGCTGCTCCCAGTCCTGTACCGGAGCGGACGCTGCCTGCTCCGTTTCCGGAGGGGCCTCGCGGATCTCGTAACCCGAAATCCGCACGACTTCGCACAACGCTTCCGCATCTGTCTGCGTCGGATCGAAGAGGACGGTCGCGCGTTCGTTGGCAAAATTGACGTGCGCTTCTCGCACGCCTTCGGCCCGCATTAAATTCTTTTCGATTCGCGCCGCGCACGCCGCGCAGGACATGCCGCCGATGGGCAGCGCGATCTGTTGTTCATGAGGCCGGGAAGTCTCCCGGTCTGTGGTAGTGCTCATGATAACCTGCCTTTGCGCCTCTATTTCAAGAAGCGCGAGAGGACCGTCCGGACCTCTCCCAACAACTCTTCCTGACTCATGGGTTTGGCGCAGGCGTGTTCGCTCTCCGTCCCATGTCCCATGACGCAACTCTCGATATGATCTGTCAGCAACTCGATCCCCAGCGCATCCAGGGCGGAGCGTACCGCCGCGATCTGGTTGAGAATATCCACGCAGTAGCGATCCTCGTCCAGCATCTTCTGAATGCCGGTCACCTGCCCGGAGACCCGGTTCAGTCGGGTCTTGAGTTGTTTGCGTTTCTCCTCGTGCATCGTCTCTCCATGTTCGGGAAAGCAAGAAATTACCCCCAGGGGGTATATGTTTTATTATACTCCCTGGGGGTATCGATGTCAAGGAAAAACAGAAGTGGATCAGAAAGAGGGAAGAGAATGCCGATGGGTCACAAATCTCGCCAAGGGAGAGGGGCGTCTCCTCGTCGATAGCCAACCATCTCCTGTGACGGCGATACGTGGCTGATACCTACCCTGGTCGATCGTCGTTCCACAGCGCGATCACCGGCTCGGCTAATGTGTGCTCATAGGAGAGGATGGACACCGATGCAGGCGCAAGTTGAAAGCATGCCCCGGTTTGTGCGGACAGTGCCAGCCATCGGGCCGCGAAAACCCGAAACATGTGACTGTGCCCGAAGAGAACCACGTCCGCCTTCAGCGAGCGGACGCGGGCAATGACTCGGTCTGCGCGAAGCCCGACTTCGTCGGCTGTCTCTCCGTTGGGACAACCGTCTCTGAACAACGACCAGTCGAGCCTCTCCTTCTTGATCTCCGGAGTTGTGCGCCCTTCGTAGTCTCCATAGTCCCATTCAGAGAGATCCGTGTCCATCTGCATCGGCTCGCCCCATCCCGCCAACTCGCACGTTCGGCGCGCTCTTTGGGATGGACTGGATAAGACGAGTGCTGGTTTGATGTTTTCAAGACGCTTCCGCAATCCCGCCGCTTCCTCCTCTCCATGCGCCGTTAAGGGAATGTCGATCCTGCCCGTGTGCTGCCCGCTGAGGGACCACTCCGTTTCGCCGTGCCGCACCAGGTAAATGCTGGGAAGTGCTTTCGTCATCGTCATTACCTTTTCAAAGTGAAGTCGCGATAAATGCGCATCTCAAGGATTTAAGAGCGGAAAAAGCAGGTTACTCTCCTTTGCCGTCCGACTCTGGAATACGGCGGCAACTGAGGCATAGTTCAATAGTTCACTTGTCGTCTACAGTCGGCGCGATCGTCCTCTATTTCGCGGGCGCCACAAAAAGCGTACTGCGATAGACGAAGGCCACCTGCTTGCCTCCAGGAAGCCATTCGATGCGAGACAGGACACTCTTCTCGGCATCTCTCGCAATGTCCTGGGGAACGAAGGGAACGACGACATGCCCGATTTCGTGGAACCCTTGCCCGTCTGTTTCGCTCACCCACAGGCTTTCGGTTTCCAGACGCTCTTCGGAAACATTCGGCAGAATGCGATGCAGCAACCCCAATACAGGATTTATAGAGTGTGTGTGCAGGTGGTACAGGATAGTGTGCTGATCTGGGGAAACATTACTATCGATCATGTAGGTTCCATGGGGCAATTTTATGGAACTATTTTGAACAGTGAGCGCATGGGGCCGCGGCTCCCCCTCCTGCGCGAGGACTAAGGAGGAAGCGTCTGCCGTATGATAGGTCGCGATTTCGACTGACCGCTGGTTGGCCGAGAACTCTACGGACACGAACTGGGGATGTCGCTGAGCATACTCCGCGACGAGGGCCGCTACCTGCGGCGCACTGGAAGGATAACTGCGGTCCTTGTTATTATCCTCCAAATCGACAATGTGTGTTACAGGGGGATTGCGGCCATTCTCGTCCGACTGCTCGATCCAATGCTGGTCATCCAAAAAGGAGCCGCTAACTCTGTCGCAGTTCCACTCCCGATAGTGCGTGCCGTCCAGGTGAGCGGCGGCAGGGAAGGGCCAGTGGTCAAGGGTTTTTTGATTGTACCAAGCCAGCCAGGTGAGGTCAGGAGAAAACGCACAGAGTTCCGGTCTTCCCGTCGGTGAGACGCCTTTTCTGTTTAAGAGGTTGGTAAGCCCCGCCATCTGCTTGCGTTTGCCGGTGACGACGTTGCAAATTTCGACATGACCCTGCCAATGTGTTTCTTCATTCTCTGCCCCCAGGAGATTGTCTGGTTCCTTGTCGGTTGCCACGACAAGGAGTTCTACGTCCGAGAGCCACTTCCAATCCTGTTTCTCTTCGTCTACGGTTCCGACAGCATGGGAGATGTCGATCAGAGTGGGTTCGGGGTGGCAGAGCCATACGGTCGTCAGCGTCGCAACGATAAGCGCGCCGGCAAACAGTCCTATTCTTCTGCGCCGCTGTTTCGTGTCCATTGCTCTCTCCCACCTTTCGCCGCCCCGCCTATTGGATGACCTCGGATATGAACCAGACTTAGTGCAGGATAAGTGGTAAGAGGAAGAACGTTATGGCGTGCCTTCGATGCCTGGTCATCTTTTTGCTCCCGCCTGCTGCATGAGGTCTACGAGATCGGCACGCCCGTACTTTTGCGCTTCTTGAAGGGGCGTGCTGCCGTAGTGATCAGGCAAGTTCGGGTTGGCTCCATGCGCGAGCAGCTGCCGCACATAGTTTGCGGTCCAGGCGTACTTAAAGTGGTGACGTGTGGGTTTGAACATGAGCACATAGACGAGAGCCGTGTAACCATTTTGATCTTGTGCATTGACATCTACTCCGTATCGAAGCAATACCTCCACAGTTTTCGGACGCTCCCCGTCTACACTCCGCATTAACGGCGTCCAGCCACCGCCAGCCTTTGCGTTCTTCCTCGCTCCATGCTGGATCATGGTCTCCACGAGTTGCGGAGCGTCGGCGTCAAGCCTTTGAGTGCCGGACCTGTTGACCATCCAATCCTCTCCGCATGCAATCGTAAATGCACTGGAAAAGTCACTGGAATCGTCATGGATCGGTAGCGCAGAGCGATGAAGCAGATAGTTCCAAAGTTGCCGCAGGGAAGGCGGCGGCACCGGTTTATAAGGCGTGTTCGGATCGGCCCCTGCATTCACGAGAACAAGCGCCTGTTGGGTGTCGCTCGTAATCAGTGCATCGACCAACTGCCGGTCGAGGGCGTACTGACGTTGCTGTGCTCGCAGCCATAGACCAGCCGCTACTGTGATGCCAACCATTAGCAAGAGGGGGAATAGAACGGCGTGCCTGCGAAGTCTGGTCATCTCTTCGCTCCTGTCTTTCGTAGGAGAGCCACAAGGTCAGGACGTTGCATGCTTTGTGCTAATTCCAGAGCGGTATTAACACCCTTTGTGGATAGGTTCGGATCGGCTCCGTGTTTTAGGAGGTGAAGGATGATGTCTTTTGTCTCTATCGCGTCAGGGGAAGGATCAAAACACATCACCGCGAAACACAAGACGGAGGTGCCATTGTCATCCAGAGCATTGGCGTTGGCTCCGTGCTCAAGCAAAACGCGTACATATTCTGACGACCGGGCGAGGCAGGCTGCCTGGAGTGGCGTCTCTCCATTCTTGGACTTTGTGTTGGTATCGGCTCCATGTTCGAGCAACACGCGGACGGTTTGCGGCTTGTCATCCTCGATTGCCAGGAGTAACGGCTTGCGCGCCTCCTGATCTTTAGTTTCGATATTCGCCCCATGCTCTAACATGGTTTGGACCAACTGCGGAGCGTCCCGAAAGTTACCTAACGTGGCCTCTCCTTCACCCCAATGGTCTCCACATGCAATGAGGATCGCTGTGGGGCTGTCGTTGCGAAGAAGAGAGGATCGGCGAAATAAGAAGTCAAACAGGCGCTGGAGCGTGGGCGCTGGTGGCGGACTATGAGGGGCATTGGGATCAGCCCCGTCTTTGACCAACGCCAGCCCTTGGACAATGTCACTCTTCACCAGAGCAGCGATCAACTGTCGGTCGAGGGCGTACTGATTTCTTTGAGCCTGGAACAGCCATAGGCCATAGCCTCCGACGAGTAGAAGGCCGACGAAGCCCGTGAGAAAAACAGCGCGCCGGAAGCGGCGTTTGTTCATAGTTGCTCGTTCTCCATTGACTTGACGCTGCCTCTAAGTCGTCTCCTGCACGTTTCGAAGAGACCGTCGCAGTAGGGGTGGCAGCGCTGGTTTCTTCAGAGAATTTCAGAGGGGCGGCGTTTCGTTCGCTTGGGTGGTTGAAGAGACTCGATAATGCCCTCCACTTCCTGAACCTTCGCCTCAAATTCGAGGCGATTGGCTTTGGACATGCGCTGAAACTTCAATTTCCGCTGCAACTGTGCCCACATGAGTTCCAGGATAGGTCGATGCCCACGATGGATAATGCCGAGCGGCGCCAGAAGGCGAATTGCCTCCAGAAGGTCATCGTTCATTCTGGATCGACTGATCGCGCACCAGTGGATTTCGCCCGCTGACTCGGACACGCGTTCCGCATGAGGGTCCTCTGCGGCCAGGATCGCCAGTTCCAGACTGAGCAACTCCACCGTGTAGTACTCGTCTTGCCAGAGTGTTCCGGCGCTCTCCAGGTCAGCGTAGCACTTCTGAAGGAGAGCCAGCGCCACTGCGGGCGCCCTGATATGGCGGTACAGCGTCTCGGCGATATAGGTACATATTTGCGGCGTCGCGCCGGGCTGACTCAATAGTCGTTCCGCGGTAGCCACCGCCTCCTGCACCTGGCCGCTGCGCCCGTAAGCATTCACGAGGTACCAGGAAACATACCAGACATCCTCGCCTGTGCCCTCCGCAGTCGCCTGTTGTACTATCGCCTCCAGGAAAGCGATCTCGGCTTCGACACCGAGTCGTGCCGCTTCCGTAAACCGTCCAGCGCTCATCGCCTGCCTTGCATCGAACCGGTTCAAGGAACACCTTCCTTTCAAAGAGGGAATATTCCCTCTGGCCTCACCCTCTCGCCTGCCGTTTGAGTTCACATAAGCCTAGATGTTCGGCTCAGGAGCGCCGGCTATCCGGTTGGTCGTCATCGGCTCCTTTGGTGACAATGCGGAAAACGTGAACTTATGGACGCCTGAAAGCGTGGAGGTTGCCCTCTGTCGAGGCGGCATAGACCATTCCGTCCATACCTGCGGCGACAGCAACGGCGTTAGATGGCGGTAATCGCCACAGTGAGCCTCCCTCTCGTGCCAATCCTTCGCATTTGAGTCCGCCCCTTCGGCGAGCAAGACCGCGGTGGCGGCGGCATCATCGTTGGTCACTGCGGCGATGAGGGCGCGGTCGAGCGTGGATTGACGGTGGACCAGCCAGCCGCGCCAGAACACTGCGGCCACCATCACTATCAACAGCAAACCGAGAATGCGCGCACACTTTTGACGGAGCATAATCTTGTTCCGATCTGGGGCAGCGTACTATCTAAAATGAATATCCCTCTGTCGCCGTGAATGGACAGGCTCATTGCGTGATGTAGCGTCGTCTGGTATGATGAGATCATACCAGAATTCTTTGTCCGCCGAGATGCGTCATTAGAGACCATAGGGTTGGGCGCGCCCGGAGAATCAGAATGAACTCCTGCGTGCCACTCACTATGGCAACGAGACGCCTGCCGAACAACTTTTGCGCGCTGGAGAGGAGAGTGGGAAGTATGTCTAGGCGACGACAATGGAAACTCTTCGTCCTCCTCACTGCCGTACTGGTAGTGGTCATATTATGCCTCCTCGTCGGCAAGATGGAGGCCAGGAAGGAGTTTGTCAGTAAACTCGTGGGCGGCTACCGCATGCGCTTTACACTCTCTACCGACTGGAAACCGCTTCCCGCCAGCGCCAACGCAAACGACTACGAATTTAGCATGTCTCCCAGTCCGATAAGAGAATGGATGGAAGCTCACCTGTTCCATTGGCCTCCGTCGTCAAGAAAATCCGCTGTCTGGCAGACGGCACTCCGTGCCGGCGTGGAGACGACAAAGGCTGCCGGCCCTTTTATTACCATCCGGGGAGGCTACCCGGAGCCGGACGTTGGGATGTCGAATCGCATCGGTGCGGAGCGCCACTTTTGGATCGATGGTTGTCCTGCAACCTTGGTTCATTGTAAATTCGCACTTCACCACAATACAAATATCCACGGCATATACTTGTGTGTCTGTTCACCGGACTGGTCTTACACTTACATCGTGCAACACCTGGCAGATCGTCAGGACAGTGATCAGGCAGACCGCGAGATGGATGCGCTGACTTCTTCGTTTCGAATGGAGCGAGTGGTAGGGAGCACGAGCGACAAGCGGTGAATGGGCGGAGCATCAATCATGATTGAGAAACCACAGAAGAGGCTTGTGAGCAGGAATCGGTACGTCCAGGTGATGGGATGGAAACTGTCACTATTCGCAGTAGGGGCAGGCGCGATCGTCGGAGGATTGATCTCAGGCTTCGCAGTTATGAATGAGATCGTGATCTCCCTTGTCTATCCGCATGAAACACGCTTCACGCTGTTGGACTGCACTGCCTTCGCTGTCGGGGCTGGAATGTTATTAATGTGCGGCGCTTTCACCTATCGAAAGTCGCATACGATTGCAGCCGTCGAACTCACTACGCCCAAGAACGCACATCTCCTCCCTGTGCAGGAGACCCTGGTGCGCGCCTCGGATCAGTTGCCCTCTCAACCACAGACAGAACTGTTGAGAGCAGCACTATACGGCAAAGAAACGCCTGCCGAACAACTGTTGAGGGCGACACGGGAAAACCATCAACGTGTTTAGGCGACGCCGATGGTAGCCTCTTGTCGTCCTCGCACCCGTTCTAATTCTGGGCGCGATGGGGACATGCCTCATTTACATCAAGGGACGCCAACGAACGACGTTCGTCAGTAAAGTGATCTCCGGTGGCCTGGAGAGCGTGTGCTTGCAGAACGCCACTGGATGGTAGATGGTTGCCCGGTCACCCTCGTGAAGAAAGAGTGGATGTCCCCACCGAGGAGAGAACCCTTGATTTGGCTCGCTTGTACGCCAGATCACTCTGTGCAGTTTGAAGCGACTGGTGCATCGGAAGAGTACGATGAAGAATAGATGGATCGAGAGATGGAAGTGATCTTATCCAGCCTGCACTTCGAGAAGGTGGTTTTAACGGGCGGCGAGCGGTGAGATCAAACGATCTGACAGAGCAGGCATCGGTGGTTCATGCGATCATAGCGAGGTGAAAACGATTGAGCGTACTACACGAAGCGATCAACGAGTGGAACGCCGGCCAGATCGAATGGCTGCTTAAACAGAGAGTCGATGTCAACGAAGCCGATGACGACGGGAAGACGCCTCTGATGCTCGCCGTCATCCGAGACATCTATCCTGAATATCTACGTGCGCTCCTGAAACGGAGAGCCGATCTTCACGCGACAGACAACTCGGGAAACACAGCCTTGATGCTGGCTCTGGACAATGGTTCCCTCTGTAGTTTGGAAGTGTTGTTAGACCATTACGCACTGATCGATGAAATACCCGAAGTCCATCCGGCTTACGAACATCGACGCCTGGCTCTACTGTTCGCGATCTATCAGAACAACCAGGAGGATGTCCGCACCCTGTTGGACGCACTGACCGATCCCAATTCCAGGAACAAGCAGGGCCGCACCCCCTTGATGCTGGCGGCCGAACTCGGCCGTCCTGAGATCGCTGCCCTCCTACTGGAATATGGTGCGGATGTCCACGCCCGGGAAGTGGAACCAAATGAATGGACGGCGCTTCATGTCGCTGCTGACCGATCGCAGACTGCAAGTGCGCGTGTGCTTCTGGAGCACGGAGCCGAAGTGGATGCCAGAGATGCGGAGCAACGGACTCCACTTATTCAGGCGACGTTCGCGGCAACCTGGACAGGATCAACGTCTACAATTCGTTTGCTTCTGGAATATGGCGCGGATGTTCATGCCGAGGACAAAGAGGGTAGCAGCGCACTTTCGCAGGCAGGTTGGCTCGGCAGTGAGGAGGCAATCCGTACTCTCTTTGAATGGGGAGCGGCGTCAAATCTTAACCAACTTCGAGATGCGTTCCATTCAGCCTTCATAGACAACAACCAGGATAAGATACCGCTCTTTATCGAGGCGGGTTTACGGATCGGATTGGCCGAGGCGATGGTATTGGAGGATATGGATCGCATCAAGGCGTTGTTGGCAGAGGGAGTGGATCAAGAGGAGAAGAACGCTGCCCTCGTGACCGCCGCAGGCACGTCCTCCCACGAAGTATTGTGCCTGCTTCTCGAAAGCGGTGCAGACGCCAAGGCATATTCAAACGGCCAGACGGCACTGATGCAGGCGTACTGGCATCCTTTTGACGCCGGTTCCAATATCGACGTTTTGCTGCAAGCCGGGGCCGATGTGAATGCCAGGAACGAACAGGGAGACACGCCCTTTACGTCGCAAGCAGGCATGGGCACTTCCGGGAAAGGACGGCTTGCGTTGATGCGAACGCTGTTACCTTACGGCGCGGATGTGAACGTTGCAAACGTCCAGGGGACGACCGCATTGATGAGTGCCGCAGTTCGAGGGGAAACTTCTGTCGCCCGTTTCCTCCTGAGACACGGCGCGCAGATCAATTTCCAGGATATGAACGGTTGTACGGCGCTGATGTTTGCAGTGGAACAAGGCCATACCAGCATGGTGCGCCTGCTTCTGGAACGCGGCGCAGACGTTCAGGCGGAGCGTGCAACTGATGGTACTACAGCCCTCTCCCTCTCAAGGAGATGGCCGGGGAAGAAGATTACCGAAATACTGTTGGAAGCAGGGGCAACGCGTTAAAGGAAGCCGTGCTGACCTTTGCCTAAACATTATCATGGGAAACCAGTCTTAATGATGGAATTCCTTCGTCACACCGGACGGCTGGAGTCAGGAAAGGCTTCAAAACCAATGACTACCGAGAACCGCATAAATGATCTCCTGCAGCGTCTCAATCCTTCTAAGACGGCTCTGTTAGACTGGCTGAGGCCGCAGGTCGACGACGCCAGCGAGCAATCTTTCACTTGAGCCAAAAGCGTGATCTCGGTGAGACTGTCGTTCTGCATGCGGCGGGAAGTTGTAATGATCGCGTGTTGAAGAATCTTTTAGATGCAGGAGGAAGCGCCAACGCTACGGATGGGGACCAGACAGCGCTGGTAAGTGCGATATTAGGTAGCCGCCACCGCAACGTTGCAGTTCTGGTTCAATATGGCGCGGATGTCAACCTTTCCAGTCCCAGGGGGTCACCTCTCTTCGTCACCGTACTCGAAAATAACGTAGACGATCTCTCTTTTCTTCTCGCTCATAGAGCCGATCCAAACGGCGTTGATGAAGCAAGGACTTCTCCCTTAATGCTCGCCGCAGGGTTAGGCAACATGGAGGTCATTCATGTCCTGCTTCGCGCCGGTGCGAAAATCGACTTGTGCAATTCTGATGGAGATACGGCTTTGACATGGGCCGCTCGCGAAGACAAAGTCAGGGCGCTCGTCGCCCTACTTGCCGCAGGAGCCGATCCGACCTTACATAACCATGCTGGAAAGAATGCCGAACACGCCGCCCTCGGCAGCGGAGTGAAGGAAACCGCGCGATTGCTTCACTACTATCATCGAAACCCGCCGAGCCGCTGAAAAAGCAGCCCATCGGCTTGAAAGGGAGGGATCATGCACGACACTTCGCGCACGGTTCACCGAATCAAAAGCAGATGCGCGTCTCAATGGAATAGAGTTCCGAGGCCACTCCGTTCGTTTCTGGCTTTCATAATCTTCGCGGCAGTGTGGTGGCAAGCGCATATCCTCGATCTCAATGATGCTCACCCTGGCTCGTTTCCTTGTACCGGTGCTGTGGTGTGGATTACTCTGACCGCCTGGTTTGTTGCGACCTGGCCGAAGAAAAAGTAACTGGATAGGGAAAACCACGCGGCAGCCGAGCAGCCTGCTCTGGACTATTAGACTGGCTGCCTGGCTCGAACCAGTCCAGAGACGACAGCAAAGGAGCGACGGTTGATATGAGCGTAAGATTCACGGCTCTGTTCCTTTTGGTAGGACTCTCGCTGTCATGCCTGAATACCGGCGCGCTCGCACAGCAGGTAAAGAGGGTTACGCCGATTTCGAAGGCAGCCTTTGTCTTTCGGCCCATTCACCTGGGCAACGTCCGTCGTCCCGTCACCGTCGAAGTGCGCGCCCAGCATGTACGCCACTTTGACCAGGATCGCATTAAGTCCCTGGTTATATCGGTGCTATCCATCCGAAAGGGGCAGCGGGTCGTACTGTCCAAAACCACCCTGGACGACGAACTCTATTGGTGCGATGTGTCTCTCTATCGGCATCGCAAGAGCGGGCATCACCTCCTCGTGATCGGATCCGGCGGCCACCATGACCACACGCAGGTGTATTACGTCGATCCACAGAATTTTCGTGTTCGACCTCTGTTTGAGGACATCGGAGTCATTTATGGGGATGCTTCTGGCCTCGCAAAAGGGCGCGTTGTAGAACATTGCCCGGACCAGTAGATCTATCTAAAGCCCACGGGCTTCAAGCGCCATGTTGCTGATAAACCTGACTACTTCAATCGGGTGTGGACGTACCGTCCGAAATCTCAGCGTTTTACAGCAGGCTCTTACCATCTGGACAAGTCTTGAGTTTCAAACAGGTTGTCCTGTCGCCGCACGCGGATCGTGTTGCCTGGGTGTTTCATCAACGTTATCTCTCTCCGTTGCTGGTCCTCAGCAAGCGCGTGGGCTTACCCTTCAATGCGGAAGCAATAGAGGAAACGACGATCTATGTCAGCCGCATAGATGGGACGGAGATGCGAGAGATCGGGACCGCGCCTTCCCCCACTGATGCCAGCCAGGATGTTGAGATTAAATGGATGCCAAGTGGTAAGCGTTTGAGTTTCGTTTATAAGAACGTGCTCTACACTATCTCCGCATTGTGATCTCTACGCGTGCGGTCGCAGTGGTATACGTCGAATTGATTCCAAACAAACAGTCCATTCACTCAAGGTGAACTAACAGGGATGATAGTAGGCTAGAGGAACAAACGGTCGATGGAACGGACAAAGAGAACACGAAGAATATGGCGGGCGGGCATTGGACTGGCTGTTGTGGCGCTCGTTGTCGTCGCGATCTGGCGGCTCTGGTCTCGTGAGCACTTGTTGATGGAGGTGGCGCGCCCGATAGTGAAGGTGGACGCCGAGAATACGTCTGTCTGTTGGCTCTCCGACCAGCAACTCTTGATGGTTACCAACGAGGTGGCCCTTGGCGGTGGAAGTCATACCGGCACTTCCACCCCTGCACACTGGCGGGGTTCTGTAGACCTCTTGAATATCGCCACCCACAATCGCAGCCATCTGACCGCACTCACAAACCTGTTCCAACGAGAGATGACAGTCCCGCTGACGGTGCCGGAAAGCCTGGAGGCTTCTCCCGATGGCACTTGGCTACGATGGAATACTCACGCGGCACGAGGCCCCTGGTTTATGGGACGTGTCGCGCGTCTGGACGGTACTCACTATCGCGAATGGGATCGCAACCGTCCCAACGAGGAGGCCAAGGAAGAGGAAGATTTCTTTCTGGATTCCGACCATCTGGTGCAGATGGCCGATTACGGACCTATGATGACCGTCCTCGATCTGCAGGAGCCTTCCAGAGATAAAGCCATCCGGGAGTTAGGGCAAGCCGAGGCGGTCCTCGCGCACTATGCGCGCCGACAATCTGTATTCTATCCTGAACCACAATCAGGTGACGGTTATGTCGAAGTAGACACGTATCGTACCCAGGACCGTATGAAACTAATTTTGTGTGCGAGCGTTGAAAGTAGAGGTATTCCCATTCCTCTTCGGACGCGGAAGGTGAGACTGCCGACTGGGGCGGAACTCTGTGAGAGCCAAATGTCATCGCAGCAGTGGATTGGGTATCACGTCTCCGTTTCGCGAACACCTCCATTGCTGTCTTGGCTGCATCGTGTAATCCCGAAGTTCACGGCGAAGCCAACGGTCACCGAAGAGTTGTGGGTCAGTGGAACCGATGAAGGAGAAATGCACAAAATCGGTGCCGTGCCGATCAAGATGGATGCGAGCGGCAAAGCAGACGACCCAGCCAATGGCTCCGAGTTCTTGATCACCGACATGCGATGGCTGCCGGACGGCAAGCAGATCAGTTTCATCTATCAGGGTACTCTCTATGTTGTTCCTGCCGAACCTGAGCGTTAGTCTGTCCTTGTGAGCGAAACCATGAACAAACATCGTGCCCATACAATTTCGCTTCTGACGCTCTTGCTTGTTGTCGGCCTCCCAACCGGCATCGTATTGGATGAGTACCATCATGTCGAGGAGAATCGAGCGCTCCTCGCTGCGGTAAAAGCCGATTTGATTCCGCCTGAGAGCGACACCTGGAGAAGCAATGACGGCTAAGAGACACATTCACAACGGCAATATGTTGGCGTGGCAAGATCACGATTCTGACGGCGCTCTGAAAGAGTATCGCCTGGCTTTGGAACTTGACCCGACTCTGGCGATGGCCCACTTGTCTATCGGGCAGTTGCATTACTTTGCCGAACCAACACAAACAGAGGAAGCAATCGCTGCGTTCCGTGTCAGCAACCTTTACAGCAGACGCAAGCGATACCTACAACGTCCAGATCGATCTCAAACGCAACCTTCCGTTTGAAGACATCAACGCGTTGGTCGGCGGGTGGGCTGACCCGGACAAGCCGCCGCATCCAGGACCGCCCCGTCCTGAGATCGTCTGGACAGTCAATAATGTTGCGGAGGCTGACCGCTCCACCTCTTGGGGCAGCCAGTATTGGGGCGAAACGGTCGGGGTGGAAATCGGCCATTTCAAAGCAGTCGCGGGGCAGCGGTACACCGTCACCGTCCGTGTGGTGAAGCCCTCCCCGGCCGTTCAGGTACTCGATCCCCAACTGCAGGTTGCTCTGACGTATATACTGCAGCCTCTCTACTATGTGCCCGCCTTTATCGCTCAGAGCGGGGGATTGATCGCCGCAGTCATCGGACTGCTGGTGATGCTGTACGCATTCGTAACACTACGGGCTGAAAAGAAAGACAGACCTGACCCAAAGGAGCCGAATCTCAGATGACCTGGCCTTCGAGTGTCTTGAGGATGTGGGCCACAGGAGTGTCACTGTAACATGCCATACAAAGTCCCGGTGGCTTGGTGTGAAGGAAAAGCCTGTGGCGGCGACTAACCTTCTGTGGGCGCCGAAGTCAGGTGGCGAACATGACCAGCCTGCGATCCTATCAATATGAGGGCGGTTAGATCATCAGGCAATCGATGGGGACAACGCTCTGCGATCGTTCGGGAAGGACAAATCCTAATGACAGACCAGTGGGCATCGGATCGGTACGACAGGATGCAGTATCGAAGGTGTGGTCGCAGCGGTCTCCAGTTACCGGCAATCTCGCTGGGAGCCTGGGAGACGTTTGGTGGTTATCGAGACTCCGATGTGGCGCGGGAGTGCTTATTTCGCGCTTTCGATCTTGGCATCACCCACTTCGACCTTGCGAACAACTACGGCACCCCGCCCGGCAATGCGGAGATCGTCTGTGGCAAGATTATCGAGGATATGCCGCGCGATGAACTGATCATCTCCAGTAAGGCAGGCTATCGGATGTGGCCGGGGCCGTATGGAGAGTGGGGCAGCCGCAAGTATATCATCGCGAGTTGTGACCAGTCGCTCAAGCGGATGGGGCTGGAGTATTTCGACATCTTCTATTCGCATCGTCCCGATCCCAACACGCCGTTCGAGGAGACGATGGCGGCGCTGGATCAGTTGGTGCGGCAGGGCAAGGCGCTCTATATCGGCGTCAGCAGCTATAACGGCGCGCAGTTCGCGGAGTGTGTTCGGATCAATGAGCGAATGGGCTACGCTCCGATTACCATTCATCAGCCCTACTACAACATGCTGGGGCGTGGAATCGAGTGGGATCTGCTGCCACAGACGGAACGCGCCGGAACCGGCGTCATTCCCTTCTGCCCGCTGGCCTCGGGACTGCTCACCGACAAATACCTCGGCGGCGATATTCCGGCAGAGAGTCGTGCCGCCCAGAAGTGGGGCAAGCAGTGGGTCGAGAACAATCTCAACCCCGACAAGCGGGAGCGCTTGATCGCTCTCAATGGCATCGCCAAGGAGCGCGGCCAGACGCTCGCACAGATGGCGTTGGCCTGGACCCTGCGTCTGCCCACCATCACCAGCGCCCTTATCGGCGCATCGAGCGTGCAGCAGATCGAAGAGAACGTCGCCGCGCTCTCCAACGGGACCTTTACCGAGGACGAACTCAAGCGCATCAACGCCCTCGTTCCCAAACAGCCATAACCTCCGTATTGGGTGGCAGGCGCTTCTCTCCTGCCTCCGTGACAGGGCAAATAATCGACCGCCCTCGCTTGTCTCTACGGAACGATGGCGGCATCGGTTTTCCTATCAAGGAGCAGGAGACAGCGTGATCTTCCGCAGGTTCATGACGGCCAGTCCGGGCTTGGTCAGAGGAACGACACGAATGGTGTGCGTGCCTGCCGGGAGAGTGAGCGTTCCGGACAGAGCGATGGTTTTGTAGTTGTTCCAGGTGCCGGTGCTTTCGATACGGCCGGTAACCCCGGAAGCCACGCCATCCACATGCAGCGCGAATGTGCTGCCCTCGCTGCCCTGCTCACATGCGTATTCCAACTTCGCCTGGTATTTCCCGACCGCTGTCTGCGGCACAGACACCTTCCACTGCGCCGAATCCTGAGCGTTCATCCAGAAGCCGATATTGCCTTCGCCCGATCCTTCCGATTTGATGGTATCGCCCAGGAGGATCGCGTCTGCGGCGTTCAGTCCAAAGGTGCCGTCCGCCTTCGGCGCAGCAGTAACTTCCGGCTCGATCACCACGGGGAGGGCGCTGAGATTCAATGCGATCGCGGTGGAGAACGGATCCAGTTTCGCAGGTCGGCTGATCAGCAGCGCGCCGTCGGCCGCTTTTGTCACGGAGAGTTTCTCACCGGATGCCAGGACTTTTGCGCTCTGCACGGGAGTCTGCAGCCCCATCAGTTTGAGGCCATCTGTCGGCCAGGTGAAGACGTTCAGGTAGACGGTGTTGCCTTTCACCGTCGCGCGGCCATCGAAAGGCAGTCTGCGGTAGGGGCTGGCGGTCGTGGCATAGATGCTCTTGCCGTTGGCCTTCAGCCACGCTCCCATCGCTCTCAGACGATCCACTTCGGGACCCGGAATGACGCCCTGCGGGCTGGGGCCGACGTTCAACAGGTAGTTGCCGCCCTTGCTGGCGATGTCGATCAGGTTGTGCAGCAGCACATCGACCGGCTTGAAGTTCGTGTCCGCGCTCTTGTAGCCCCAGGTGTCGTTGATGGTCATGCAGGTCTCCCAGTCGCGGCCGGGATAGCCGGTCGCCGGGACGAACTGCTCCGGGGTCTCGGTATCGCCGGGGATTCCGCCGCCCAACCGGTTGTTATAGATCAGTTCCGGATCGTCCTTGAAGGAGGCGGTCAACGCGCGCACCTCGTCCGGAGTGAACGGGCCAGGGATATCCCACCAGAGCACCGCCGGATGAATGCGGTCGATCAACTCCTTCACCTGCGGCGCAGCCACGGTCCGGACATAGGTATCGAAATCGCCCTTCTGCTTGGGGTCCCAGGCAGTACCGGCCGTGCCGCCACCGGGATGGTGCCAATCGAGGTTCTGCGAGTAGTAGACGCCGAATTTGATGCCCGCCTTCTTGCAGGCTGCGGCCAACTCCTCAATCGGATCGCGCTTGAAGGGAGTGGCATCATAGAGATTAAAGTTGTCCACCGCCGTATGGAACATGGCGAAGCCTTCATGATGCTTGGCCGTGATCACGATGTACTTCATCCCGGCGGCTTTGGCGATCGCCACCCACTGATCCGCATGGAACTGTTCCGGGTTGAACTGCGCGGCATGCGCGGCGTAGTCATCGACCGGGATATTGGCGTCCCGCATGATCCATTCGCCATAACCCTTGACCGGCTTGCCGTTGTAGACTCCCGCCAACTCCGCGTAGAGTCCCCAGTGAATGAACATCCCGAAGCGCGCCTCTCGCCACCAGTGCATCCGCGCATCACGCTGCGCTTTGGTCTCGTTGGCGTGGGGGTCGGCAGAACCGCTCTGGTTAGTCTGCGCAGCGGTAGAAGGTGCGCCTTTGCCCGATGCAGGCGGCTTCGCCTGGGACAACGACGGATAGATTCCGAGCGCGATGCCGGAGAGTGACAGCGTGGCAACGGCACGCCGGATAGACGGGGCGAACATTCTGGGAAATCGCATGAGAGTTTGATCCTCTTCTAGTTTGGGATAGCGTCTCGCGTCTCTATTCTACCCGAGAACCGAAGATGACCGCAGTCGCTCCTCTTTGGGTATAATCCAGGCAATGGTATCGAACGAAAAGATGGAAATCACGCCTTCTGACGTAGAACAGTGGATACGGGCTGCCCTGGGGCAGGGATGGAAGCCGGAAATGAAAGGCGCAAAGTTCCTCGTCGAACTTTGACGCTTGAAATTAATGTTACCTAACAGGAAGGAGCGCAGATACAGCATGAATCGACATATGAGAGGGGCATACGGTCTGATGCAGGCGTTTTTATTACTGACCCTGCTTCTAATCCCCGCCGCGCTCTCTGCCCAGACACCGCCTGCCGATCCTGCTCGCTTCGCCGATGAAGTGGCTGCGCTCGTGGCGCGGGATGCGGCGGAGCAGTTGCCGCAGAACGGGATCCTGTTTATCGGCAGCTCCAACATCCGTAAATGGCCGCTTAAAACGGCCTTTCCAACGCTGACGCTGATCAACAACGGCTTTGGAGGCTCCCAGGTGACGGACAGCACGTTCTACTTCGACAAACTGGTGCTGCCGTTCCATCCTAAACTGATCGTTTTTCACGCCGGTGGCAACGACACCGCTGCCGGCAGAACGCCCGCCGAGGTGGCAGCGGATGTGGAAGATTTCATCAAAAAGGTACACACGGAGCTGCCGGAGACAAAGATCATCTATATCGGTCTGTTCCCAGCTCCAAGCCGATGGGAGTTGCAGGATAAGTTCCACGAGACGACCCGTCTGATTACCGCCATGATCCACCGCGATCGCAAAGTGACGTTCCTCAATCCGGAAAAACCGCTGCTCTCCGCCGAAGGATCGATCCGCCCGGAACTTTACGAAAGCGATCGCCTGCACCTGAACGCCCAGGGTTACGCGATTATGACAAAACTGATCGCGCCGTACATCAAGAAAGCCGCCCGCAAATAGGCGCTTTCATCGATCGCGATAGAGTTTATGCTGGTCCGGGCGCGTGGAGATCAGATCGATGTCGTGTCCGATGAGTGCGGCGATGGCATCGGAATAGCGGAAGAAGGCTTCTGGGCAGTTATTTCGAATAAAAGGAAGCGGCGTATATTCAGCGTTGACCCGGAAGAGCGCGTCTGTTCGTTGCCGCGATGCCTCCAGATTCATGGGCTGCCGAATGAGGTTACCATTGGGGAAGTGTTCGTTTTGTTGGTAGTTGGCCGTTGCTTGCAGGCCCTCCAGACCAATCAGGCGATCCAGGTTGGTGACGGCCAGGAGATCGACCCTGCCGACTACATCCAGTGCATACCGTGCTGTCACGGCGTCAAACCAGCCGGTGCGAAACGCGCCCTGCCACGGATTCAGGGCATTGTGGCAGGGGGCCACGGCAAGCGCATCGGTTTCGGTAGGGAAGGGGCCGGCGCCGTGCCGTGTTCCGTAGGCGCGTAGCAGACCGAGGCGCACTCTCTCCCCACTGAAACCGGCCTCATCAAGCAGCGTCTCAGCATTCTCGAACGTCGTGGTCGAGCGCGTGACATGGGGGAAGAAGCCCCACTGCTGATCCAGCAGAACCCCCTGTGCCCCCTCGAATACCGTATCCTCGTGTGCAAGGATCGCCAGGATCGCTTCGTCAGGCACGATGCGGATGCGCTCTGCGAACTCCTCATAGAACTCCACCAGATCGTCCAGGTCGGAGGTTTCCAGTTGGTTTCGGAGCGTATGCGTCTCGGGGCCGTCGATGCCCCGTACAGCTTCAATGCGCCGTTGCTGGATGATGTCGAGTTTTTCCCGGAGGAGAGTGGGATGGAGAAGGTCTCCGGCATAGATCGCTTGCGCACCCAGTTCCTCGACGTCACCCTGCGTCAGTCCGATTCCCATTCCACAGGAGCCGTGCCGCCCGTGACCCCGCTGAATCTCCAGAATGCGGTTGGTGACGATATTGGCCTGGGGAATGATCGGAGCACGAGCGCTGAGAGTGACCAGTGCGTACGGATCGGCGATGCCGAGGTCGGAGAGGTTCCGCGCCTCCCGGCAGAACGCGAGCGGTTCGAACAGCATGAAGCGGCTCAAGACGGTTTCCGCGCCTGCCAGCGTCCCCGCGCCGAACTGCGAGAACCCATGCACCCGATTTCCATCCACCACATGATGCAGCGCCTGCGCGCCCCCATTGAATCGGACGACGTGCCGCACGCCCTCTTTGCGAACCAGGTGGTCCACCAGGGAGCCTTTGCCTTCATCTCCATTTCCCAATCCCACGACCATCATCGCGCGCGGCATTGCGTTCCGCTCCCTTTCAGAAGAGGACGGAATTACACTCTCGTGTAATTCCGTCCTCTCAGAATCAAGGGGTTAGCACCCCTCGCTGCACGGCTTGGCCAAAGCAGGCCGCCCTTCGGGCACCCCAAATCCTTCGCTTCCGCGCAAAGGATTTCGTCCTTCGGACGAATTGATCGCTCATAACAGCGTTTCGACCAACAAAGCGAGTACCGGGAAACGTGTCCGCGACGGCGGACCTTCGGCCGCAGGCCCCTAGCGAAGGGCTTTAGCCCATCGCCGTCCCGTCAGGCGAAGAGGCTGGCGGGAGCCGAGGTGACGACGCCGTGCCGGGAGAAGTCCGTCAGAGCGGTCTGGACATCGGCACGACGCTCCGGCGGAACTTCCCGGTCTACCAGAACCTGCATGAACTCGTCCAGAGTCATCTTGCCCTCTTGCAGGGCGATCGCGCCAAGCATCGCTTCCACGCCCGACTGCGCATCCTGGACTTGCAGAATGTTAGCCGTCGGAAGGTAGCGGCTCCACTTTTCGCGCACAACCGCGTCGTCGTAGGCGGCGAAGGCGTCTGCTTCCGCCGTGGCTTGCCCGCGCCCACCGGAGGCGAAACGGTACTTGCCGACGGAGAAGGCGCACGCGTCGCCTTGCTGGTCTGCCGCAAAGGTGTGCGTGCCGCTCTTGACAATCTCTCCGTTGATCTCCAACTCGTAGTAGAGTTCCACCGGATGGGGTCGGTCTCCACGTCGTCCGTAGGGGACGATCCAGAAGTTGTACTCGCCTTCGCGCGCTTTGCCCTTACCCCAGCGGATATTCTCGACGGGCTTGACCATCATGACCGCCGCATTGGCGTCTACGTCGAGGAAGCCACCGAATTCGTCCGTCTTGTCCCCGTAATAGATATGCTTACCGGAGGGCGTGGTGGTGTGGAGGTCCAGGTCCCAGTACTCGCCGTGCGCCATGTCGAGGTTGTCCCAGCGCATCGTGAAGCGAATATCGACTTCGCGGAACTGCCCGCCTTCCGCCTCCAGGCGCTTCTGCATCTCGGAGTCGATCGCCTGCTTGCGCTCGGTCGCCGTTGCACGCGGCTGGATGAGGAAGACATGGAACAGTTGGCGTAGCCGCTGGAACGCTTCCTCGGTCGGGACATCCGCCTGAAGATCGACGCCGAGCACACTGCGCGCCTCGTAGGCCGAGACCACCGGATAGGGCGCTTCGTCGCCAAAGATAAACGCATAGCCTTTGCGGCCCTGCACTTCGGTCGCATACTGGATGCAGTGTCCGGCGGCATACGCGGCCAACTCGTACGACTCCTCGCCGGTACCGCCGCCTCCGCCTTCCAGCCACAACTCTTTGAGCCACTGGTCGATGCGGGCGTCCGACTCGAAGGGCGAGAACTGAAGCCCCGCGACATCCGACTTGGCGTCTCCGACCCCGAGCCAGGCGATCTGCGGGTCGCTCACCAACTCCAGCGATTGGAGGCTGCCCAGGAGCGACGGGACCGCCTGGTACAGCGCCAGGGAGTCCGGTCCACGACTGCTGGTGACATCCATAAACATAGCGAGGGGAGTCGGCAGCGGATGCTGTTCGCTGGCGACGACCTGCCGGCCGTTCGGGCGGCGGATGTCGAGCATCGGATGGATGCCCTGCTGACCGCCATGAGCGATCTCGTCGTTGCGTGCAAACATACTGGCGTTGACGGCGCGTGTGCCGCGCATCGCCTGACGTGCCGACTCGACCGATTCATGATAAGCTCCATAACCCATTTCGATAACCTCCTGTTAACTGATTAACCGAGAATGCTCGGTGTTGGCATCTCGAAGACCCGCCACTTCTTCTCTCCCCAGAGTTCCACCTTCAGATGGTCCAGGGAGTCGAGAAGCTGCCAGCAGTCGTCGGGGCGTTGATACGGATCTTCCTTCACCATACTGTTCAAGAACGCGGCGAGGCGTGGCTCGATCTGTTCCGGAAGTGCGTTTGTGTTAGGGTCTCCCCCCAGCAGCCAGAGAAACGTCTTGCCGAGGCTATAGACGTCGCTCCAGGGACCGATCGTCGCTCCCGCTGCTTCGGGAGCGCTAAACGTGGGAATCGGCGCGAGCAGGCGCTGGCCGCTGCGCGCGGGCGATATCACCGAGCCGCCCCAGCCGACGATCATGCCCAGATGAGTCGCGGGATCGATCACGATATGCTGCGGGCAGATCCGCCCGTGGATCACGCCATACTGGTGGGCGAGGCCGAGAGCGGCAAGAGCCCGACTGAGCATCCACACCATATGTTTCGGGTCCACGCCCGCGCGATGCAGAGGCTCCTGCCGCACCTCGTGCAGATTGAACCCATCGACCCGCCGCATCACCAGCCCCATGCGCCCGCCCGATTCGAAGCGGTTCAGCGGAAAAGGCACATAGGCGGTCTCGCGATACTCTTCCCTGCGGATGAGGCCGAGCGCATTGGCTTCCCGCTCCAGAAAAGGGGAGTTCTCCGGCGTGAGGGCGACCTTGAGGATCACCTCCCCCAGCACTGCGCCCTCCAACTCCAGGTAGCCGTTGTAGAGGGTCGTCTCTTCGCCCTGCCGAAAGCGGGGGCCGATATAGTAGCGCCGATTCCCGACCTCGAAGGACTTTCCGCGATAGTTCAGCGGGACCAGTTGATGGCGCCCCTGCAAGTTGTACGCGCCGACCTCGATGCGAGTCTGCGCCTGCCGGTGCAGCGTCTCCAGCCGTCGATCGAGATCACGCGCCACATCGGTATCGTCCGGAGAGAGATACGACGCGGACGTGACGAGTTTCAGGGCATAGTAGCGCTTGTTCACCTGCTCGGAGAGAACTTTGCGCGGCAGCACCAGGGGCTCCGTTCCGAAAAGATCTTCCGGATCGCGGGTATCTCGAAAGACATCTACGACCCGTTCCAGCTCTGGATCCATTCCGAAATCCTCAATCCTTCTTCGTTTAGTAGTTGCTGCTGCGGCGCGCGGCAGGCATCGGTGCGGTCAGTTTGGCCCAGGGGATCTGGCCGCCCAGCATGGTCATCGCGGTGAGGAAGCCCAGTTCGGCATCCGGAGCGACGGTCGGATACCGGACGATCGCGAGCAGGTAGCGGACCAGATTCTCCTCCAGTCGGGCGTAGTCGGGAGTGATGACGACATCCAGCATCCGGAGCATCTGGTCCCGATTGGCCGCGCCTACCTGGGTGGGCAGCGCCGGGTTTTCAAGCACCTCTTTAATCTTTAAGGAGTCGTAGCCCAGAGCCATCGCGACCGGAACGCCGACGCCGGCGAAGACCTTATTGATCTGGATATTCACCGAATCGGCCGCATCCCGCAAGCTGTCGGTGGGCGGGGGCTGCATCATCCCGGCGGGCAGCGACTGCTTGTTGGCTCCGCCGAGCAGTAGCGCCATCGTCGTGGTGGGATTCATCATCCCCTCCTGCCAGCTCTCGCCCCAGGCCTTCAACTGGTTCTGGAAGGAGATCAGCGCGGGCCAGAGCAGCGAATCGATCCGTCTGAGGAAGGTGTCTCTGCGCTTCTGCGAGACGAAGTTGCCGTCCATACCGGGGATGGCTTCGTAGATCTCGGCGTAGTTGCGCTGGGTGATGAGCCTGCGCAGCTTATAGAAATCTTCGCTCACCGGCTCTTCCAACGATTCCGCATAGCTCTCCATGCGATCGACCAGCATATTGGGGATCTGGAAGTAGCCGCATCGCTCCGCCAGAGCCGCCCGCACCGCCAGGATCACGATCGCCTGGTTGACCTTCAGGCTGGCATTCGCTTTTAACTGGGCCAGAACCGAAGCGTCGTCCGGAACGCTCGGTAGGATTCCCAGGGAGGCATCCAGCGACATGTTGTTCATCGGGGAGAGATTGAGCGGGGCGGCGGTCTCCGCCTTGGTGCGGAGGTTCTCGGCAACCGCCTTGCGCAGGCGGGCGCTGGGCACGGTGTTGAGAGCCGTCTGAATATCAGAATACGGCGTGTACTCTTCGTTCCGCAGCGCCTCGATCGCCTCGCGCCCCGGCTCCCCGACAATAGTTCTCAGCCTCTCCGTCACATCGGAGATGGGCACACCGATGGCCACTGCAAACGGCGTAATATAATCGTTCCACATCTGCTCCGGCGTCGGAGCGGAAGTCATACCCGAACTTCCTGTACCTTGAGGTTCCATACCTACCAACCCGCCTTTCGAAATTATCCCATTCCATGGGGCTATGCCAACGAGACTTTTGGGGTCGAACGGTTCCCAACAGAGGTCAGTCAGACAACACGCCCGCTGGATTAGTCTCCGCTGGCCTCAGATCGGATGCTATCCCGCACGCGACCCGTCTACAAATGGAGGTTCCACAACAGGGAAGTTCGTTCCTGCCTCCTGCACGATGCGGCTCCCGCCATATATTCAGTATATCAGGGAAGTGTGGACAAGAACGTGTGCAAAAGCAAAAGGAGACTGTGATCTTTGTCACAGTCTCTCAATATAAGCCTTGTTCGACCGAAAAGGTCTTCGGTCAGGCAAGAATATCCTTGAGGACATGGCCGTGGACGTCGGTGAGGCGGAAGTCGCGGCCGCCGTAGCGGTAGGTGAGTTGTTCGTGGTTGACGCCCATCTGGTGCAGGACGGTCGCCCAGAGGTCGTAGATGGTGCAGATGTTTTCGACGGCGTAGTAGCCGAGATCATCGGTCGCGCCGTAGATGGTGCCGCCTCTTATGCCGCCACCGGCCAGCCAGACGCTGAAGCCGTAGGGGTTGTGGTCGCGGCCGTTGCTGCCCTGAGAGAAGGGAGTACGGCCGAACTCTCCGGCCCAGACGATCAGGGTCTCGTCGAGGAGCCCGCGGGCGCGCAGGTCCTGGATGAGGGCGGCGATCGGCTGATCGACCTGTTTCGCCATCGCACCGTGGCCCTTTTCCAGGTCGCCGTGCTGATCCCAGGGATTGGGCGCGCCTCCTGCCCCGATGCTCTGTGTCAGGCAACTCAACTCGATAAACCTAACGCCGCGTTCGACGAGGCGGCGCGCCAGCAGACACTGCCGCGCGTAGGCGGCCAGTTCGGGATTGGTCGAACCGACGCCGTAGAGTTGGCGGGTCTGGGGCGTCTCCTTCGAGATGTCACACAACTCCGGCACAGCGCTCTGCATCCGGAAAGCGGTCTCGTAGTTATGGATCGCACCTTCGATCTGCATATCCGTGGCACTACGGGTGAGATAGTCGGCGTCGAACTGCTTCACAAGATCGAGGCGACGGCGCTGGGTGGAGTCGGACTCCTGCGGGCGGATATTATGGATCGCTTCCTTCTGATCCGCCTTCAAGATCGTGCCCTGATGCTGGGCCGGCAGGAAGCCGTTGCTGTAGAGGCTTACGCCTCCATGCGGGGGCACGGCGTGGCCGCTCTGCAGAACGACATAGCCGGGCAGATCCCGATTCTCCGTGCCCAGACCATACGAAGCCCAGGCTCCGGCGCTCGGATAGCCCATGAGCGGGAAGCCGGTGTGCATAAAGAAGTTGCCCTGCGCGTGTTCGTTCACCGAGGAGGTGATCGAGCGGATGACCGCCAACTCATCGGCGCACTTGGCGACCTGCGGGAACATGCTGCTGATCGGGATGCCGCTCTTGCCGGAGGGAGTGAACTCGAAGGGACTGCCCATGATCGTGCCGTTGTTGTTGAACATCGTGCGCTCGATCTTCACCGGCATCGGCTTGCCATGCTCCCGGCGCAGGCGCGGCTTGGGGTCGAACGAATCGACATGCGACACGCCGCCCGACATAAACAGAAAGATGACATGCTTCGCCTTCACCGGGTAGGGCAGCGTCTTCAATGCACCGGGCACCGAACGATCCGACCCCGTCACCGCGCGCGCCTCAGCTTCCATCAGTCCCGAAAGCGCGACCGCTCCAAACCCCGTCGAACAGGCTTGCAGCATCTGCCGCCGCGATAACATACGCGGGTTTCTACTCATGTCCGACATAAGACAGCCTCCACTTCCGGCCTCGAATCATCTTCAGAAAATCCAACGAGGTAGAAGAAATCCCGTTAATCCTGTAAATCTTGTCAATCCTGTCTAAAAGCATTTCTCCGGACGCGCTCTCAGTTGACATAGAGGAACTCCTTGAAATTGAAGAGGGCGCGGGCGACCTCGCTCCAGGCGATCTGTGTCTCGGAACCCTGCGGAAGAGGGCCGAGTGCATTTATCTCCGCCTCCAGCCTTGCAAGTGTCTGCTCATGCTGCGCGACCAGGGCGCGGTTCGCTGGAGAGAGGGCGGCGAGCACATCGGCCTGCGAGATCGCCGCCGGATTAGAGCGATAGTCGGCCTGAACCTCTTCCGCAGTGAGCGCACGAGCGTACAGCTGGGCACTCAAGATTCGGCCCGCGATATGTTTATTAGACCCTGGCGGCAGATGTCGGATTCCGAAGCCGACGACGGCCTTTCCTGCCGGAAACTCTACGGGGCCGTTCGATTTGAAGCCGGTTCCATAGGGCTTCCCATCCCGATAGGCGGTGATACGGCCATCGGCCTCATAGACGATCGCCATATAGACCGGACGCGTCGTCGCCTCGGACTCGCCGATGCCGCCGAACGACAGGGAGCGTCGGAACAGTTCGCTGCCTGCCATCCAGCGGCCCGGCTCCAACTCCCCGAAGACAATCGCATCGAAGGCAGATCCATCCAGCGCCATCACGCTGATCACCCCGCCGCCGCGCTGCGCGAAATCGTCGAGTTCGACCCAGGCTTCCAGTGTTTTCGCCTTGAGAGTCTGCTTGAGCGGCGCGGACATCGCATAACCCTCTCCTGTGATATGCAGTCCATCCGCATGCACCAGTGCGCCGCCATGCAGTTCGCCCTTCAATCCGCCGATCGAGGCGTCTACCCCACCGGTAAAATCCCATTTGCCGATGGGCGGCGAGATGTTGCCGGAAACAGGGGCATGGTTCTGTGCAGCCTGAATGAGGTGAGCGCGAACCGGGTCTATCAGCGCGCGCAACGCCTTGCGCTCCGCCTCGCGTCGCTGTTGAAGATCGGCGGAGCGCTGCACGAGCGACCGATTGGCATTCGAAGTCTCCTGTAGATAGGCTTTGATGCGGGCGATGTCCGATCCGGTCGCAGGGCGGCCCAACGCTTCAACAAACATCTGCTGGATCCGCTCGTCGTCTGTTTGTACCGTCTTGTTTGCAAGGATGCGTGTGGCCCAGGCGGAGGCCATCGCGGCGATACCGGGATCGTTCATCAGGGTCAGCGACTGTGCGGGCACATTGGTTACATCCCGCCGCCCGACCGCCGCGAACGGCTCAGGGAAGTCGAAGGCGCGCAGCAAGGGATCCAGGGTGTTCCGCTGCACTTTGACGTAGAGGCTGCGGCGTAGGGTGTTTCCGTCTACAGGCGCGCCGTATTCGGTGGAGTTCAGCCCACCGCTGACGGAGAGCAGCGAGTCGCGGATCGCTTCTGCATCCAGGCGGCGGACAAAGGCGTGGGAGAGCAGGCGGTTGTCCGGATCGGTCTGCCGCGCCTGCGCCGATGGCTGGGACTGCATCTGCCAGGTCTTTGAGGTGACGATGAACTTGATCATCTCCTTGATCGACCACCCCTGTTGCTTGAAGCGTGTGGCGAGGTAGTCGAGCAGTTCCGGATGGGTGGGCTTCTCGCCGAGCATGCCGAAGTTGTCCGGTGTCGGCGCGATACCGCGTCCGAACAGGTGGTGCCAGATCCGATTGACGATCACACGGCGCGTGAGAGGATTGTTGTCGCTCAGGAGATCGGCGGCGAGTTCCAGGCGGCCGCTCTGCACGGTCTGATACGGTTTCGGATCGATCGCCTCCAGAAAGCCGCGCGGAACGGCGTCTCCCGGCGTTTTATGGTTGCCGCGCTGATAGAGCGCCTGATTCCGCGGCGGCCCCTCCGCCAGTCCCGGTACGCGGGTAGGGACCGGGACTTCCGATTCCAGTTGGCGATAGGTCGCGATCAGCGGCGCAGCGGTCGGCAGTTCGCTCAGGCGATTCGGCAGCAAGCCCTGCGCAATGCATTTCGAGAGCAGAATCGCCTGGGCATCGGTCATCGCACCATCGCGCCAGGCTTTGACGGCGGCCATGATCGTCCGTACATAGACGTCGACCAGTTTTTCGACTGAGATCGAGGGCGTCTTGGCGATCGCATCTAAGAGGGGATCGAACATCTCTTCGGTATCGTCCGGCCCCAGTGCACCTTTCTTGACGACAACGGTTTCGCGAATGCCAAACCAGGAGCGTATTTCGCCGCTTGCCATGATCGGGGCGTCCTGAGCCGCCGCCAACTCGATATGCGCCTCATCCCCATTCCAGTAGCTCATATCGAACTTCTGCCACTGCCACTCCGGTGTGAGCTTGTTGATGGGAAAGATCGCCCCATCCCGTGGGTAGTCCTGCACGACATAGCGGGCGGTCGCGCCGCCATCGCCGAGCACGCGCAGCCAGAGGTCGTAGTCGCCAGCCAGACTGATATAGTTCGACGTCAGGCGGGCCGCATATTTCGTCGAGAGCGTGTCGGTATAGATACCTGCCGGATAGATATCGGCAATAGCTCTGTCACCGGAGAGAGCCAATGCGAACTCGCCCGGAGTGGCGGGCTTTGTAGGCAGCCCGTTTCCCGCGCGAAACCACTGGCTATAGTCCGCATCCCGCGCCAGATTCCAGTATTGATTGTCGCCGCCCCGCGTCCACGCAAGGCGCCTCTGCCGGAGGTACTCCAGGGCGCCGATCCGGCGCACCCAGACCAGTCCACCTTGCTCCGGTTTACTCGACCGCAAGACATAGAGTAGATGTAACACCGATTCCTGTTTCTCGGCCTGTTTCCAGGGGCCATCTGCTGCCGATAGCCTTTGCCTGAGGCCGGGAGCTGCCATTAGCCACGCCTCGGCGACCGCTGAGCGGATCTTAGGCTTCAGCGCTGTGAGTTCGTCTCGATTGCGATCGAGTTTCGCGGGCAGGTCAATGACGTTGCGTCCTGGGCGGCAGGAGGCGAGCACGCCGTAGAGCGCATAGTAGTCGCGCTGGCTGATGGCGTCGAACTTGTGGTCGTGGCAGCGGGCGCAGGAGACCGTCAGGCCGAGAAACGCTTTCGAGAAGGTGTTGATCTCATCATCAGTGAAACGCACCTTCTCTGCCAGGGCATCGGTCGGGGCGAAACCGTGGAACACCATCCGCCAGTGCGCCGGGCCGATCGCCGACTCGTTGATTCCCAGGGCGGGATTGATCCGAGGATTTGTCATCAGATCCCCCGCCACCTGTTCGCGCACCAGTTGATTGTACGGTACATCGGCGTTCAAGGCACGGATCAGATAGTCTCGAAACTGCCAGCCGTTCACGATGTCGGGGTCGCCTTCGGATCCGTAGGAATCGGCATATCGCACCCAGTCCATCCAGTGCCGCGCCCATGTCTCCCCGAACTGCGGCCGCGCCAGGAGGTGATCTACGAGCGCTTCCAGACCTCCCGGCGTTTTCAATCGTGCCGTCCATGTCTTCACTTCGGGCGGGGTTGGCGGTAGGCCCACCAGCGCAAAATAGACGCGCCGCACCAGCGTCGCAGGATCTGCACTGGGGGCAGGGGAGAGATGGCTCTTTGCGAGGTTGGCGAACACAAAGCGGTCGATCGGGTGATCCGACCAGTGATTCGCGGCGACAACCGGCGGAGCGACACTCTTAATCGGTTGAAAACACCACCACTTCTTGCGCGCTTCGAGTTTCGCTGCCCAGGAGGAAACTCCTGTCTTTACCACAGCGGCAGGAGGCTTGTCACGCGGGTCGGGCGCGCCCATCGCGACCCACTTCGCAAAGTTGGCGATCATGCTTCTATCCAGTTTGGAACCGCCTTTGGGCATCTCCAGGCCGGGAATTGTATGTTCCAAAACCGCGATCAATCGGCTCTTCTCCGGCTTGCCAGGCACGATCACCGCACCCCGATTGCCGCCTTTCAGTAAGCTTGCGCGTTGATCGACCGCCAGACCACCTTGCGCCAGCGTCGCCGTGTTATGACAACCATAACAGCGCTCCACCAGCACCGGACGAATCTTCGTCTCGAAAAACTCGATTTGCGCCGCCCTCGGCGGATCGGCAGGCGCACACCGGCCTGGAAGGCTGAAGTAGCACATCCAGGTGAAAACAATAATACCAACCGTGTTCTTTAACATGAACACTCCCCGCTGCGTGATCCTTTGTGATATGTGACAGGACTATTGTGCTTCCGTAGCGAATAACCCTCTGTTTCGTGCGATTCCCAATGCAATCCTGGGCTGCATCATGTAGTCCATCGCTGGATAACACGGTTTGAACCCGATGAAGGATGTAAAGTTACCATGGTTTTGACACACTCTCTGTTTCGCCCTCCGGCGCGTACCCGACTACGTAAGGGACGTATCGTTGTCCTGGCGCCTCTGGTATGGCTGGTGGGCGCAAGTGCAGTTCCTGCCGTTGCCGCGCCGACGACAGTCGGTATGCGGTGCGAATACCTCGTCAATCCGCTTGGAATACACGAGACGGCTCCGCGTTTTAGCTGGAGGATGAACGCCGCGCAACGCGGGGAGAAGCAGACGGCCTATCGTATCCTGGTGGCCTCTTCCCCGGAGCTTCTGGCGAAGCAGAAGGGCGATCTCTGGGACTCCGGGAAAGTGAAATCCGATCAGAGCGCCCAGGTCGAGTACGCGGGCAAGCCGCTCCACTCGCGGATGCGCTGTTACTGGACCGTGCAGGTCTGGGATCACAGCGGCAAAGCCGCTCCCTGGAGCAAACCCGCCCTCTGGACAATGGGGCTGCTAGATTCCGGAGACTGGAGTGCGAAATGGATCGCCGCTCCGCCAATCACGTTGGCTTCCGCGACTCAGCATCAGGTCATGATTCGCAAGGCCGCTTATGAAGCCGCGGATGGCACGGCGAGCAAGGATGTGACGGCAATCCTGACGAACCGCCTGAGAGCCGGGGATACCGAGGTGAAGGTTACCAATGACGCCTTTGGCGGGGATCCGGCCTTTAACCACGTTAAGCACCTGAAAGTCGATCTGACCATTGATGGCAAGCCGCAGACCGTGGTGGTCGATGAGAATTCGGTCTTCAACGTGCAGGGTGGGTCTAAGGCGCTGCCCTATCTGCGGAAGGCGTTCGCATTGACGAAGCCTATCCGCCACGCGTCGCTCTACGCGACCGCGCTCGGCGTCTATGAGTTCCATCTGAATGGACAGCGTGTAGGCGATCATATCCTCGCGCCCGAATGGACCGACTACCGCAAGCGGATCCGCTACCAGGAGTACGATGTCACGTCGATGCTGAAGCCCGGCGATAACGCTTTGGGCGCACTGGTGGCGCACGGCTGGTTCAGCGGGCATCTCGGCAACGGCGGCTACCAGTACTACGGTACCGTGCCTGCCCTCTTCGCGCAGTTGGAGGTGACCTACGCCGACGGCTCGACCGAGCGCATCGTCACCGACTCTTCCTGGAAGGCCCACATCAGCCCGATCCTCTCCTCCGACTTCATGCTCGGCGAGAACTACGACTCCCGTCAGGAACTCGCCGGATGGGACAAACCGGGCCTGAACGAGAGCGACTGGAGCCCCGCCACCCTGGACAGTGCCGTGGTGGACACGAAGAAGCCGCCGATCGCGAAGGATCATCTCGAAGCGACGATCAGCGAACCGGTGCGCGAGACAGGGACGATCAAGCCGAAGGCGCTGAAAGAGGCGGCCAAAGGCCGCTGGACCTACGACCTCGGCCAGAACATGGTCGGCGTGGTGCGCCTGAAAGTCTCCGCGCCTGCGGGCACACGCCTCACCCTCCGCCATGCCGAGATGCTCAATCCGGACGGTACGATCTACACGACCAACCTCCGCGGCGCGCCCTCCATCGACACCTATATCGCCCGCGGCGGCGGCACCGAGATCTGGCAGCCGCGCTTCACCTTCCACGGCTTCCGCTATGTCGAACTGACCGGCCTGCCGACCAAACCCGGCCTGGATGCGGTGACCGGCATCGTCATCAATTCGGACACGCCGCGCGCCGGGGAGTTCGCTTGCTCCGATCCGCGTATCAACCAGTTGCAGTCCAATATCCAGTGGGGCCAGCGCGGCAACTACCTGAGCGTCCCGACCGACTGCCCGCAGCGCGACGAACGCATGGGCTGGATGGGGGATGCCGAGGTGTTCGTGCGCACCGCGACTTACAATGCGGACGTCGCGGCGTTCTTCACCAAATGGCTGGTCGATGTCGATGATGCGCAGACCGCGGATGGCGCTTACAGCGACATCTCCCCGAGCTACGGCGGCGGCGGAACACCCGCCTGGGCCGACGCCGGGGTCATCTGCCCCTGGACGATCTATCAGGCGAACGGAGACACCCGCCTGCTCCAGAAACATCTGCCGAACATGACCCGGTGGGTCGAATGGTGCCGCACACACAGCACCGATCTTATTCGCGATAAAGACCGCAACGGGGACTATGGCGACTGGCTCTCCATCGGCGCGAATACGCCGAAAGACCTGATCGGCACCGCCTACTTCGCCTACTCCACCCATCTGCTCGCCAAAGCCTATCGGGCCGTAGGAGATGCCAGCGGAGCCGAGAAGTATGAGCAGCTCTTCGAAGAGATCAAAGCGGCCTTCAACAAGCGCTATGTCAAAGAGGACGGCCGCATCACCGGCAACACCCAGTGCTGCTACGCCATGGCGCTCAAGTTCGAACTCCTGCCCGATGCCCTGCGCCCGCTGGCGGCGAAGTATTTGACCGACGACATCAAAGCCAAAGGCGACCATCTCTCCACCGGTTTTGTCGGCGTCAGCTATCTTTTGCCGGTGCTGACCAACGCGGGCAAACTCGATACTGCCTACACGCTCCTGACACAGGACACCTTTCCCTCCTGGCTCTTCTCCGTGAAACACGGCGCGACCACCATCTGGGAGCGCTGGGACGGCTGGACCCCCGAAAAAGGCTTTCAGGATCCCGGCATGAACTCGTTCAACCACTACTCGCTCGGCTCCTGCGGCGAGTGGCTGTTCGATGCCGCCGCAGGGATCGATCTCGATCCCGCGCAGGCAGGATTCAAGCATATCCTCCTCCGCCCGAAGGTCGATGGCCCGCTCACCTGGGTGAAGGCGCACCACGACTGCCTCTATGGCCGCATCGAGAGCAACTGGTCCCGCGAAAACGGCTCGCTCACCCTCAACGTGACCGTCCCGCCCAACACCACCGCCACCGTCTACATGCCCGCCACGGATTCCAACAACGTGATGGAAGGCCTTGGACCGGCTGCAAAGGCGACCGGCGTCAAGTTCCTGCGCTCCGAACCCGATGTCGCCGTCTACGAAGTCGAGTCCGGAACCTACACCTTCAAAGCGCCCCACTAAACCTCTCGCGCAAATCGATTTGCACGCACCGAAGCCTGAAACACGTACTGTTTCAGGCTTCGGCCAGTTTCGACCCATGCGACGAGAGCGTTGAAGCGTTAGGACGATTTCGTCTCCGAATTCGGGTTTTCGGAGTTATTTCGGAGGCAGCCTCTATAATGGGGTAGCAGGCGGAGGATTGGTTGGGATTGTCGGCCTGGCTGCCGCTTCCTGATGGATCCTCCGCAGCGATACGAATGTCGGTTCTGTAAAGGAGTAATGTCTACGATGCGTTTTTACACGTTTGGGGCCATGATCGGCCTGGTCGCGCTGTCTATGATGCCTGTGCATGCGCAGGTCACGGTCTATTCCAACGATTTTCAGGGCGGATCCACGACAGGATTTTCCAGCAGCAGTATTAGCACCACACCGGGCACCGTCTCGCATGCGGCCGACAAATTCCTGGGAGAGTTCAACAAGGACTCCGTCACCCTGGCCCTGGCCGGACTGGACCCGCATACGACGGCGACGGTGAACTTCGATCTGTACATGATTCGCTCCATGGACGGAGATGGTCAGTTCGGTGGCGGCGGGGATCCCTGGAGTCTGACGGTGAACGGCGGGCCGACACTGCTCTCGACCAATTTCGCAAATTTTCCCGGCAACACGCAGCAGTTCCAGAATCAGGCCAACCCCAATGTGGGGGGGCAAGCTCCTCAGACAGGTGCGAGCGAAGCCAACACCCTGGGGTATCAGTTCAACGGCGGGACGATGGATTCTGTCTACCACTTCAGCTATACCTTCGCCAATACCGGAAACGCCCTTTCGCTCGTTTTCAGTGGGTCGCCCAATGAAGACATCTCCAATGAGAGTTGGGGGCTGGACAACGTGGTTGTTCAGACGAACGCCACCCCCAGCGCCACCCCAGAGCCGGGCGCGTTTGCTCTTGCTGCCACTTTCGGCATAACGGGAGTCGGTCTGCTTCGGCGTCGCAAGCGCCGCAAGTAAGAGGGTGGCTGCGGCAGCAGCCGCCTTCCCAACCACAGGAGTCCGAACTACCGCGATAGTTCGGACTCCTGTCGGCTTTGGGTATCTCTTCCGCGAACTTTCAGGTACAAAGGAGCTTCTGAAGGAGGAGTTCGCCCCTCGATTGCCAAACTACGGGGCATGGAACATCGCACGTGGAATAAGAACCGTCGTGTGGTGTCGATCCAACCGTAATGATGTGCCAAAAGGAAGCGTAACGGCGATGAGTATCCACGATAATGCGAAGCAGCCAAACCGGATCAGACGCCGCGATTTTCTTCTGCGTTCCTCCGCGCTCGTCTGGGCGGCGAAGTCAGAACTCGACGCGATAGGAGCGAGCGGAGAGCCGGGTCAACCCGCTCCAGGAGCAGAGGATGACCCCTATGCGCGCTACGTACGCGCGTCTCGCGATTTCAAACGGGTGAAGCAGGACCGCGCTTGGGCGGACAAAGCCTATCCCGGCTGGATCTATATGCCCTGGACCTACCAGTGGAATATCGGGTATACGGACGATGCCGGGCGTTGGAGCCGCAGCCACGGCATCAACGGCGCTTTTCTGGATGGGAACGGCGGCGCGCCGGACTCTCCGGCAGGCAAACTGAATTGGATCGACCGTTTCCAACTGCGCTTCTACCTGGACCACACCGCCGGCAAAGGCAGCCTGCACCTCTGGGATGGCGGCAAGCAGAAAGAACATCTGGCGGAACTGCACGGCGCCGGTGTCCGCACGGTTCCGATCAACGCCGCACTGGGCAAACAACTGCGTGACAAGATCCAGACCAATCTCTCTGCCGTGAAACTCTCCCCATTTCGGGCCGCCTATGCACTGGACGACGAAGCCTCGTGGGGCCACTTCGTGCATCCGACCATGTGGCGCATCACGGACGATGCCAACGACTACTCCGCGTGGCTGCGAGAGATCTACGGTGCCGAGGCCGCACCGAAGGGAGATCCGGGATGGATAACCTACGAGGAAATCCGTACGCACCTCCCGTCCTGGACCCTGCGTGAGTTCGATGCAAGCCGGTTGATGGATCAGTGGAGTTTCAACGACTCCCACTGGTGCAATTTCCTGGGAGAACTGGTCGAATACGCCAATTCGGTCGATCCGGATACGCCCTGCGGCATCGTCGGCGGGCAGGCGCCCAATGCGTTCGGCGGCTACGACTACGCCAAACTGATGCGCAAGATCCAGTATATCGAAGCCTACAATCTGGGATCGTCGCAGTCCATCATCCGCTCCTTCAATCCGCACCACGCGGTCCCGGCCGTCACGAGCCACTTCCATCAGTCTGTCGAGGACGACGTCTGGCAGATCTGGTACTATCTCGCGCATGGCAATCGCGGTCATATCGGCTGGGTCGAGAACTGGTTCGATGGCCAGAAGCCGCAGCCCTGGCTGGACGCGGTTGCGCCGCATCTGCTCGAAGTCGGGCAGAAGATCGCTCTGCTGCTGAAAGGCGCGGACTGGGTGCATGATGGCGTCGCGCTCTACTACAGCCACCCTTCGATCCAACTGGGCTGGATTCTGGATGCCGAAGCACACGGCAAGACCTGGATCAATCGCGATGGCGATCATCGGCTCGGCGCGTCGCATCTCGTGCGGCAGGCGTGGGAGAATATGCTGCGTGATAGCGGTTTGCAGCCCAACTATCTCAGCTATGTCGATGTGATCCAGAGCGGCATTCCCGCCGATATTCGGGTGCTGATCCTGCCGGCCTGCCTCTGTCTCTCCAACGCCGAAGCACAGGCGATCGAACAGTTCTGCCGACGTGGAGGAAACGTGATCGCCGACTATATGCCCGGCCTGTGGGATCAGCATGGGCGCGGACGCGCGGCAGGCGGCGTGCTCGATTCGCTCTTCGGCACTCCGCACAGTCCTGCGCTGACGGCGGCGGACGTCTTCGGCGGCAAACTCTGGTGTGAGGTGGATCAGGATGCCAACTTCGGCTGGAAAACCTATACCGAGTTCCTGACCAACGGCAACACCTGCATTAAGGACGCGAGCGGCTTCCATAAAGCCGTTCGGCGCATGACGACCGGCAACGTCAACCATGTCGGCTCCGGAACTGCGGTCCTGATGAACCTCTCCCCGCAGTGGTACAACGCCTACCGTGTGAACGGCTTCGAAGCGGCGCATCACCGCGACACCTTTATGAGCCACGTTACGAAAGCCGGGATTCAGCCGCGCGTTCAGATCGAGAACGCAGACGAAGCCGCGTTCGGGCACGAGTTTACGACCTTCCGCCGCCCCGACGGTCGCAAGGTGCTGTTTGTCTGTTCCAACCCCGAAACGGTCGGTACCGAACTCGGCGGCGGCAACGCGGCCAAACTCAAGACCGGCGCGATCCCGATCACGCTGAAATTCACTGCTCCGGTTCGCAACCTCCGGGACGAGCGTCTCGGAAAAGATCTCGGCTCCGGAAGCCGATTCCCGCTCTCATGGACCCGCAACGAAGCTCTCGTCCTGTCGTTCGATTGATCCTGCGCAGAAGCACTGCGTCCCGTTCGCCTGTGCTGACGTACTTGGACTCCCGAAAGGTGGAATCGAACACGAAATCGAGCGAACGATTGAAGTGAGAATGCGTAGGGGAGTAGAAGAGCAAGCCGGGTCATTAAGGCGAACGCACTGTTCGAACGCTTTTCAGAGAAGGTTCATGTCGGATTCCCTCCAACGTACAACTCCAGATTCGACGGCACGCGCCAAGCCGGGTTCCCAGGATGGCGACATAACGCGGCCGGACCGGACCCGATCCTATGGCGTGGTCTATGGCGTCGCCATGACAGTCGTGCTGTTGGCGACCCTGCTCCGCATCGCACTGTCCCCGGTGCTTGGCCGGACGGGGATTCCGTACATGACGTACTTTCCCGCGATCGTAGTGAGCGCATGGATCGGCGGCGTCCGGCCCGGCCTGCTCAGTGTCGTTCTCAGTGCCTTTATAGGCAACTTTCTCTTCGTTCTTCCGGCCTTCTCTCTGGCCGTTTCACGTCCTACCGATTCGTGGGCGCTTCTGACCTTTGTACTCGCGGGCAGCAGCATCGCCGCCATGGGAGAGGCGCAGCGCCGGGTTCGGCTGCGTGCCGAACAGAGCGCGCGCGATGCACGGCAGGAGGCGCGCCAGCGGCAGTTCCTCACCGAAGCCTCGGAGGTTTTGGCATCCTCGCTCGAGTACGAACAGACCCTCCAGAGAGTCGCGGATCTCGCCGTCCCTCATATCGCAGACTGGTGTGGCGTTGAGATGCTGGAAGCGGACGGTTCGATCCACCAACTCGCCGTCGCCCATGTCAACCCTGAGAAGATAAAATGGGCACGCGAATTCCGCGAACTCTATCCACCCGACCTTTCGGCTGCGCGCGGACTGGCGAACGTGCTGCGAACCGGACGGCCCGAGGTCATGTCGCATCTGCCCGACGAACTGCTGGTGGCAGGCGCGCGGGACGCCCGGCATCTCCAAATGATCCGTGCTATCGGCCTCGATTCCTTCATGATCGTGCCCATCATTGCGCGGGAACGCGTGCTGGGGGCGATTTCGTTCGTCGCTACCGATGAGTCGGCGCATCACTATACGGAAGCAGACCTGCAACTTGCCGAGGGACTCGCCGCACGCGCGGCTCTCGCCATCGATAACGCGCGCCTCTACCGTGAAGCGCAGCAGGAGTTGGCGGAGCGGCGTCGTGTGCAGGACGCTCTGCGCGCCAGTGAAGAGCAGTTCCGGTTCGCTCTCGCGAACTCCGACATCTCCGTCTATACCATGGATCGAGAGCTGCGTTACACCTGGGTGTACAGCGGACGAGCGAGCGCGGAACTCACGGCAGTCTATGGCAAGACCGATGAAGAGTTCTTGATCCGTGAAGACGCACTGGCGCTCATGGAGATAAAGCGGCGCGTGCTGGAGACCGGGATCGAAGAGCGTCATGTCGCCCGTGCGACCTATAAGGGACAACCGGAGCGGTACTTCGATACCCTCTTCGCTCCGCTGCGTTCCGCATCCAGAGAGATCACAGGCGTTACCGGAACGGTGAACGACATCACGGAGCACAAAAAGGCGCAGGATGCGCTGGCGCGGCATCAAGCGGAAATAGAAGCGCTCAACGTAAGGCTGCTGCGCTCCATGCGAGAGACACACCACCGTGTCAAAAACAACCTCCAGGTCGTCACGGCGCTGGTGGATATGCAGCAGATGCAGTATGAGGATCTGGTTCCTATCGCCGAACTCAAGCGGTTGACGCAGCATATCATGTCACTGGCCGCGATTCATGATCTGTTGACTCACCAGGCGCAGATCGACGGCGAGGCCACCGAGATCTCAGTGAGAGACGTGATGCAAAAGCTCCTGCCGTCGGTACAGGGCATGGTGGAGGGCCGTGACGTCTCGTTCCAGATAGAGGAAGTGCGTCTGCCGGTACGCCATAGCACCACGCTGGCGGTTCTGGTGAACGAACTCGTTTCAAACGCCTTGAAACACGGCAAGGGTGCGATCGAAGTCTATTTTCATATCGATGCCGACATCGCTACGCTCGAAGTGCTGGATCAGGGCAGCGGTTTTCCTGCGGACTTCGATCCGGTCGCAGCTGCCAACACCGGCCTGGATCTGATCGACGCTCTGGCGCAGATGGACCTGCGCGGCAGCATCCGCTTCGAAACCCGGGCGGGCGGGGGAGCACGGGTCGTGATCGAGTTCCCTGTTCCTGCCCTGGCAGCCACTCCCGGCGAATCGTGACGGAATGCAGCTGTGATGGAACGGCACGAAGGAGAAGGAGAGCATGGAGGAAGGATACAGCGACCTGGATCGGCTTCAGCAGGAGTTGGCGGGATGCAGGCAGGCACAGAAAGTTCTCGTACAGCGTCAAGCCGAACTCGAAGCGTTTAACAAGCGGCTCAGAGGCCGGGTGATGGAGATGCACCATCTCCACCGCCGCCATCTCCAGATCTTCAAAGCACTGATGGAGATTCAGGAGTCGTATGACGACCCGCTGGCTGCCAATGCGTCCGGACGCCTCTACCAATACATCCACGCGGTTGCGGGAGTCTATAGCCTACAGCCGGACGATGGGATCGAGGTAGTAGCCGTCTCCCTCATGCAGTTCGTGGATATTCTGAAGCCGCATCTGGGTGGTACAGGCCAGGGCGAAGCGCTCTCCTTCGAGATAGAGGAGTTGCAAATCTCTGTGTTTCAATGTCTGGCAATAGCGAGTCTGTTGCACGAACTGGTCTCGAACGCCTTGAAACACGGCTTGGGGTTGGTCGAAGTACGCGTGAAAACCCGGGGCGATAGGATTGTCCTGGCCGTACTGGATCAGGGAGCTGGATTTCCCGCCGATTTCGATCCTGTCGCCAGCGGAAAAATCGGTTTGGAACTGGTGAAGTGCGTGGCGGAATTGGAGCTGAAAGGCAGCGTACACTTCGAGAACCGGGTGGGAGGAGGAGCCCATGTTTCCGTCGAAATTCCGCGTTCCGTGCTGACAAAAACACCTGGATAGAGTTGCGAAGGGGAGGGACGTGATGCTATTTCGTCTTTTGCTGATCTATGCTACTGTTGCTGTTCTACCAGGTGTAACTCCTCGATGGGCGGATGCACAAACATTGGGAACCACCTCAGTGAAATCGTCGCTGTCTGATGGGGGAATGCACATGGAGGCAAATGTAATCTGCGAGATCGTCTTTACCGCACAACGTACGCATCCCGATCCGTCTCTGAGTGTGGTTCTGGATGTTGTCTTTACCGATCCTGCCGGCCATATCCGGCGCGTGCCCGCCTTCTGGGCCGGGGGATCGACCTGGAAGGTCCGCTATGCCTCGCCGCTTATCGGCAAGCATCGGTGGGAGAGCGTCTGCAATGTCATCGACGATGCAGGGCTCCATCACATCGAGGGCAGTGTCGATGTGCGTCGCTATCGGGGCACGAATCCGCTCTACAAGAACGGCCCGATTCGGGTCGCGTCCGACAAGCGGCACTTCGAATATGGGGACGGCAAGCCGTTCTTCTGGCTCGGGGACACCTGGTGGACGGGGTTGGGGCATCGCCTGCACTGGCCCGATGAGTTCGCGGAACTGACCGCCGACCGCAAAGCCAAAGGCTTCAATGTGGTGCAGATCGTGGCCGGACTCTATCCCGATATGTTCCCCTTCGATCCACGGGGAGCCAACGAAGCGGGATTCCCCTGGGAGGCCGATTACGCTGCCATCCGCCCGGAGTATTTCGACATGGTCGATCGAAGGCTCCAGTATCTGGTGGATCAGGGGATGACCCCCTGTCTGGTCGGGGCGTGGGGCTACTTCCTGCCCTGGATGGGGCAGGCGAAGATGCAGGCGCACTGGCGCTATCTCATCGCCCGCTACTCCGCCATGCCGATCGTCTGGTGTGCGGCCGGAGAGGCCAATCTGCCCTGGTATCTCGCACCGAACTTCCCCTACGACGACCGCAAACAGGCGCACGACTGGACCAACATTCTGCGCTACATCCGCGCCACCGATCCCTTTCACCGCCCGCTCACGATCCATCCGACCGCTATCAACTTCTACACGGCGCGTCATGCGACGGACGATCCCACGCTGCTCGATTTCGATATGCTCCAGACTCCCCATGGACAACGCGAAGCCGTACCGATCACCGTGAAGGCAGTACGAGATTCAATCGCCGCAACTCCCATCATGCCGATCATCAACGGCGAAGCGGCTTATGAACGCCTGATGGACAGCCTGCCCACCGAGTGGACACGCGCCATGTTCTGGCTCTGCCTGATGAACGGCGCAAAAGGGCACACCTATGGGGCGAACGGGCTCTGGCAGTTGAACCGTAAAGGGGATCCCCACGGTGCGTCGCCGCACGGAGGGAACTATGGGCTGATCACCTGGGAGGAAGCCATGCATCTCGCGGGCTCCTCCCAGGTCGGATACGGCAAGAAGTTTTTTGAAGCTCTGCCCTGGACCCGCCTGGAGCCGATGCCGAATACCGTGGCCTGGGAGAGCGCAACGACGCCGATCACTCCCGGCGACTGGATCTGGTTCCCCGAAGGCGATCCGAAAACAGATGCTCCGGTCGCTTCCCGCTATTTCCGCCGCCTCTTCGATCTCCCGGATCCACACGCCGTCCGCCGCGCACAGATCCGCGTCACCGCGGACGACCGGTTCATCCTCTGGATCAACGGACACAAAATTGGCGAAGGCGCGAGTTGGGCCACGCTCCCTCAGTTCGACATTACAAGCGCCCTGCACAAAGGCTCCAACTTAATCGCCATCCAGGGCGAAAACAGCGCGGCCCCAGTCACCCTCAATCCCGCAGGAATGACCGCCGCGCTGGATCTCGAATTCACCGACGGCTCCCACCAGAACATACGCACCGACAGCCACTGGCAGACCTCCCAAACAGGCGCACCCGACTGGAACACGCTCGCTTTCGACGCCGCCAACTGGTCTTCCGCCCTCGTCACCGCCGCCTTCGGCGATCCACCCTGGGGACGCCCCGGCGCAGAAGACCCGCTGTTCGCCCCCCAAGCCTGCGGCATCGGCGACACACTTCGGGCGATCTACGTCCTCGCTCCACGCCCCATCCTCGTCCGAAGCCTGCGCCCCGAGGCCGCCTACTCGCTGACCTACTTCGATCCCGTCACCGGACGCGCCGCACGCCAACGCCGGATCCACGCCGATGCGCACGGGGAGTGGCATAGCTCTGCCCCCAACTCCGACCACGACTACGTCCTGCTCCTGAAGTTAACCGATCATTGACTTTCCTTGCGTAGGTCGATTTGACCCGAACACCTGCATCTAATCCTGTTAATCCTGTAAATCTTGTTAATCCTGTCTAAAACGCATTTCTATGGGACGCCGATAGTGAAGACGCTGTCCGGAATGCCCTGGTTGGCCTGTGGCTTCGAGATTTTGAAGGAGACAAGCGGTTTGTGGTTGCCGTCCTGAACGTCTACCTGGCCGGGGAGCCAGAGATAGGAGGCGACCGCGGTCGGCTGTCGGTAGAAGGTGATGCGTTTGAGTTTGCTGTCCGCTCCAAAACTCTCGCGTTTGCGGATGAGGCGCTTCTCAGCGTCGATCCAGATCCGATGATAGGGGCCATCGTCCAGTCCCCAGTAGGTCAGATCGTAGACCAGCGTTGGGACTCCTTCCAACGATTCCTGCTTGACGAAGCGTGCCCGCATCGTATCGAAGATGTCTGTCGTCAACAGGCCGCAGAATTCAAAGAGAAACGTGCGCTTCTCCGGGCTGCTCGACAGGTCCTGACGTCCGACTTTCTTGCTCGGACCCACCGCAAAACTGCGCTCGTCGTCGTTCACCACCAAGACATCGGTGCCCGCCTTTGGGTCTGGGGCGGAGAGACGCATCTGATCGGCGTCTTTATACATCAGCGTGACGTCGTGCTGCGCATACAGGCGGTTCAGATCTTTGTCCCCCACATCCGGCGCTTTGCCGTTGGGGCCGGTCACATGCAGACTGACCTGTAGATCGTGTATGGGGCTGAGCAGAGAACTGAACCAGCCGACCGATTTGGAACCCGCTCCTGCCTCGTTCGATTCCTCCGCCTGCTCCAGCGCCGCGCGAATCCGTTCCGCCTTCAACCAGGGGTGCATCGCGCGACCGATCGCTACCGTGACGGCGCGCTGCTCGTAAGGCCCAACGCCTCCCGGGATCACGAGCGGCAGGGGATTGAGCGCAAGGATGTTGGAGAAGGTGTTATAAAGGTTCTTGTTTTCCGTACTGTCTCCTTCGACGCCGTGTGCGTCGAGGACAAGCTGCCGGGTGTTCATATCGAGGATGCGGACATCGACCGTACAGATCGATTTGATACGGTTGGAGACCCCGATCCACACGTTGCGTGAGCGCCACTGCGCCCGCCCCGCCAGCACAAAGCGAGGATGGATGCGCTCGCCGATCTTGATCATCTCGTCCGCCGTCGGCAGCACAAAGACGGGATTGTCACGATTGGGGGCATCCTGGGTGACGAGGTTACGCCCGGTGGTGAGCAGATTGGCAAAGGCGGACTGCTGTTTCTTACTTCCGCTGATGCCGGTCATTGGAGGAGGCATCGCTCCCGTCGCGGATTTGATCAGGAAGACGTTAAAGCCAGTGCCCAGCAGCAGTTGACTGCACACCTCATTGGCGGACTGTATGGCGGGCGCCCGACTGTTCTTATAGTTCCACGGTACGATGGCGACCGACTCCCCCAACTCCTGTATGGAAGACGCCAGGTCGCTACCGTCGTCCGCCCCCTCTCTACGACTACCATGATCCTGGCGAGGCGTTGGGGCAGTGGAAGGTCGATTGTGCGCCTGAGCGCCGGAGGGGCGCTCCAATCCAGTGAGGAACAGGCTGCAAACGGCAATCGTGCAAACCTTGATAACGGTCCTGAGAAATAGCTTCATCCCGAATCTCCGACAAACTTCGCGGGTAAGAGACGTTGATGCAGGCCCATCCGGGGGCAAGAGATCCCTGAAATTCGTGCGCAATTCTAACGGTTAACACCGCATAACGGCTTCCGGCGTGCGAGTGTGACACCCGTCCTAGCCGCCCTGGGAGAGCATGCGTTGAAGCGTGTCCGCATTCCGCACGGCGTGACCGCCTCCATCGTTGTTGAAGTAGGCGAACACCTCTTTGCCCATGGAGCGCCACTCATGAATGCGTTCCGACCACCAGTGCAGGTCGGTGTCGGAATAAGAGCCTGCGTAGAGAGCGTGGGAATCCGGGCCATGGAGACGCACATAGACGAAGTCTGTCGTGGCCCGCAACAGACAGGGCAGTTCCGCTCCGCTCATGATGCAGTAGGCGGCTCCCTTCTGCTCCAGTAGGGCGAGCACTTCGTCGCAATGCCAGCTTGGATGTCGAAACTCCATGGTCACACGCAGACCCGCCGGGACGCACTCCAGAAAATAGGCGAGACGGGCATAGTCGTAGGCGAAGGCCGGAGGAAGTTGGACGAGCAGAACCCCTCGATGGCTCTTCAGGCAGTTCATCCCTCGCTCCACGATCTGGAGCCAGTTCTCCGGAGAGTAGAGGCGTTTGGCATGTGTCAGGCCACGGGGAGCCTTGACCGTCATCAGGAAACCTTGCGGCAACTGCGCTTCCCAATTCACAAACGTCTTATCTACGGGCCAGTGATAGAAAGTGCTGTTCACCTCGACCGTATTGTAGCGGGGGAGATAGACGCGCAGGCGTTCTCGCGCCGGAAGACCGGCCGGATAGAGAATCCCTTCCCAGTGATCATAACTCCAACCCGAGGTTCCGATGTAGACAGTCATCATAGACAGTCATACGGAGTATTGCGCGAATAGTCTCGGACGGCCGGTTTCGCATCGCGGCAGCGTTAATCGGCGCTGTCTACGATCAACTTGGCGACTTCGGTTTCCGGGTCGTCGAGCTTGAGTTCTTTGATCTTTCGAGAGATCCGTCGGGCGATTTCATGGGCTTGGGGGAAACTCTCCTGGGTCCAGAAGCGATTCTCTTTGTTGAAAAAGCCGATCTCATAGAGGAACATGCACGGGAATTCAAAGGTCTCCCCGATCGTCCCCTCGTCGTTGAGATTGAACGAGCCGTCGGGGCGAAGGGACTGCGTCAGACAGAAATCGAGCATCCTGCGGATCTGCACTTTCGCTTCCACCTGCTGTTGGGGAGACATGTACTTCCAGCCATAGTGAAACAGGGTCACGACATCGTAGTTGTGATGGTCCGACATCTTGCCTTCCTGCAGCCAACCGTAGGGCCATTCCAGGTCCTTCATGGCCAGAACGGTACGGATCATCTCCGGCCAGTGCTTGACCTTGCCTTCGCGATAGTGCACGATATGGAAGGTCGTGCTCATATCAGCGGTCTTGCGCAGGCCGGCATCGGTCTTGTACCAGGTGCCCCAGAAACCGGTTTTGGGATCCTGCCATTTGTCGTCGAGATACTCCAGAACCGTCGTTTTAAGCTGGGGATGAAAAGGATAGCCGGAAGGCAGCGTGCCCAGAATCAGCCGTACGAGGTCGGTGCCTCCCAGATTCAACTCAGTCCGTGTGTCCTCACCTGTGTGGGGGACATCGGCGGTGAGCAGGCGATCCATGTAGGTGCGGAACAGCGCCGGGCTGTTGATCTTGTCCAGGAAGCGCAGCGGATATTTGGGTTTGGCGTCGAAATACTGCATCACCACCAGTCTGTCGCAGGTGGCATCCAGCTTGTAGAACCACTCCTGACTGTAAGCGTTGAAACTGCCGTCTTTGGCGGACTGCTCTTTGGCATCGCTCGGTTCAGTGGGTTGCGCCAGCATCGTCTTCAGGGCCTGCAGGCGTTCCCGAATGCGATCGTATTGCGCTGTGTTGTGAATCAGCCAGTTCACTTCGACATAGATCTGCCGGGAACAGGGCGTTTTGCGGCCCGCGCTGGCCTTCCGAAACATATCCTGCCGCAAGACCTCCAACTCGTCTTTGTATTTGTTGACCTTGTCCCGATACTGGGGATCGAACTTCCGGAAGTCGGGAGCAGAATCGTATCCGAAGACGTTCTGCTTGTCGGCACGGGTCTGGAGTGGGGCAGAGGACTGCTGTGTCCGCCCCAGGACAGGTGCGATCAGCAAAACACCGTAGAGGAACAGGCTCCCAAGACCAAAAATCGTTCGCATGAAATCCTCCGCTGCCGCCTGGGACGGCGATCTACATACACCTGGCGATTGTTGCGGCCTACGCGGAAACCGAACGTAGGACCGCAGAGACTATTCGCCTTAGATTTCGCAATTCCTTCCCGAGCGGTTACGCTGGAGCGAAGGAGCAGGCGATGGAACTATTCCTGCGCTCATACCGTCATTACGCCGGTTCGTTTCTTCTAACACTTGGTCCGGGAATGAGGAGGCTGTGGGTTGGGAGGGGACAGGAATACATCCATCAAATGAGGAGAGTGGTCGAGATGAGCAGTACAGAATCGGGAGCGGGAGAACCGAAAGTGAGTGTCGCACCAGCGGATGGCTTGATCGCATCGCTAACGGCCGCATCTACGCCGGCAAAACATCGGGTAACGTTCGATATCGCCCCTGCTGCGATCTATAAGATCCTTCTGACGATCGCCACCCTCTGGTTTCTGATCCGCATCTTTCCAGTCTTGATATTGATCGTACTTTCGCTCATGCTCGTCGCCACATTCAACCCTCTGGTGCGTAAATGGCAGGCACGCCTCGGGCGCTCGTGGGCAATCGTCGCTGTTGTGACGGCTCTGATCGGCGGCTTGCTGGGAACGCTGGCGTTACTCATTCCATCTCTGCTAAGCCAGGGGGCGAAGCTGGTTCAGAATGCGCCGCACTACTCGCATCTGATCCAGAATATGCTGGCGCAGCATCACATTCACTATAACATACAGAAACAGGTCGAGCAGTTCTCGGGAAAAGTCACCGAAGCGACGCCCGAAATGATGAGTATCGTAACCAGTGTCGTCAACGTCGTGGCGGCGTTCGTGACGGTGGGGATCCTGACGATCTATCTGCTCATCGAAGGCCCGCAAGTCGGTACGGCTCTGATGCGCTTGCTGCCGCGAAAGGATCGCCTGCGCGCGCGGCAACTGGTCATGGAGATCGGAGGACAGGTCGGCGGCTATATGCGGGGACAGATGATCACCTCGGCGCTGGCCGGTCTCTTCTCTTTCGTCACGCTCTGGATCGCAGGAGTGCCTGCCGCGCTCGCGCTGGGAGCATTGGCAGCGATCGCCGACGCCATTCCGCTCATCGGGCTGCTGGTGGCGCTGGTGCCTGCCGCGCTGCTGGCGTTGACGGTCTCGCCTGCGAAGGCAGGCATCGTGATCGTGGCCTACCTGGTCTATCACCAGATCGAAGATCATTTTATCGCGCCGAAAGTCTATGGGGCCGCTCTGGGGCTATCGCTGTCGATCATCGTCATCAGTATTCTGATCGGCGTGGAGCTGATGGGGATGCTCGGAGCGGTGCTGGCGTTGCCGGTCGCCGCCGCCATCCCGAGCATCATCGCCTTCATTCAGGAGTGGCAGGAGACCCACAGCGCTCCAGAGACCGAGGGAGGACATCTGCCCGGATAGCCGGCTTCCTACGGCAGACTGGAACGAGCATGGGTGGTCACGGAAGTTTCAGGCGGGCCGCCGCGAGGCAGGCATCCTGGGAATCCTCACTGAAGACCGTTTCGGAGTTGATGAGAGTGTGGATGTCTTTGGAGAGCATCCAGGCAAGTTGAGCCGTGAGCGGGGCAACACGGGGCAAAGAGAGGGGCGCATCACCGCCGGTAGCTCTCATGCCGATTACGCCGATGTCGTGTTTCCGGGCATGCGCCAGCAGGCCCGGCATCCCGCTCTCGGTATAGGTGAGGGCATTGAAAGCGACCATGATGGTATCGAAAAGACCGGTATCGATGGCGTGTGTCAGCAGTGCGGCGCGCTGGGGATCGTGCGAGGAGACGCCGAAATAACCTGCTTTGCCTTCCCTGCGCGCCCTGTCCATCGCCGTATGGAGATGGGGATTATCGATGCGGACATAGCCATCGCGCGGTGTTCCCTGCAATCCAGGGCCGGTGTTCACGCTATGCAGTTGCAGGAGATCGATCCGATCCGTCCGGAGGCGCTTCAGGCTGCGATGGAGCGAGGCGAGGCACTGATCGACCGTCCAGTCTCCCTGAACCGCCCACTTTGTGGCGAGAAAGACCCGATCACGCGCGGTCCGCATCACCTCCCCGAAGATCGCCTCGCTCTCCCCATAGGCAGGCGCGGTGTCGAGATAGTTGATGCCTTTGTCGATGGCGCGGAAGAGTATCTCAGGTCCCGTAATGCCCGCGCCGCCGGAACCGATCGTCGTCACCCGCATATGGGTGCGGCCCAGGCGACGGCGGGGCAGCGACCGATTCCTGTTCCGATCCTCGGAACGAACGGCCACGCTCCGTACAGGCTCCTGCGCCACGGCGAGAGCGTCCACGTTTAGAACTCCCAACAGGGCCGTCTGTAACAGTGCGCGACGGCTGGGCGAGGAAGTCTTCTCCGGCATCAGCGCTCGCTCCCTCTTTGGTGCTGGCAGTACACCATTCGACTTCGTCCCTTTCCTTACATCACCGTTCGGTCGATCTCGTTTATCGCCTCAGGCGGGGATCAAACGAACAGTGGTAACTTCTCTCACAAGGGGCGACGTTTGTAACGCGCCCGTCAGGGTGAGAAGTTCGAGAGCCGAGTCGATGACCTGTTGCGTTGAGACGCTGTCGATACAGGTCATCTCCTGGCGTGTGCAGATCTTGTCGGCACGCGGACAAGAGGCGCAGCGGGTCTGAGGGCCGACGGTGCGGAGCGCGGTATGCCAGGGCTGCCAACGGATCCGCTGGCGCCAATATTCGAAGAAGGTAAAGATCGTGACGCAGGGGGTTCGCATTGCGGCAGCCAGATGCGATGTGCCGGTGTCGACGCTCAGATGAAGGGCGGAACGTTTCAGGAGCGCTGCGAGCACCGGTATCGACGTCTTACCACGCAGATCGACGGTAGAAGTGGGAAGCAGTTTTGTGAGATTGTTCGCCTCCTCCGCAGTCGTCTCACCTCCGATAAGTACGATTCGAAGCCCGGTTTTCCCATGAATTCCCAGTGCGGCCTCGCCGAAACGTTCCAGCGGCCACAATCGGGACGAGCCGCCAAAGGTGGGATTAAGCGCGATGAAATTCTCGTCCGGACGAATCCCGCTCAGCGTCAAAAGGTGTTGGGCATCGATCTCATCGGCTGCGGAGGTCGGCAAAACCATGTCCCCCGGAACGCCGTCCAGGCCGAGCGGAGCGGCGATACTCCAGTTATACTCGACTTCATGACGGTCGGGGTTGGCGAAATCGAAGGGAAAATTATGCGTCAACAGTCGGGCGTAGTGTTTGGTAGTGCTGGCGCTGCGTAACGGGATGCGGGCCAGCCAATAGAGCCAGGCATACCGCGAACGTAAGCGCAGGTCGATCACCGCATGGAACCGGTTTTGACGGAGTGTTCGGAGAAGACGCCACGTCGTCGCGACGTTCTGTTCCTTCCCTCGGGGCGGTTCCCAGAGGATCGAATCGACGAGAGGATGGTCTTCGATCCAGGCGCCCGGACTGGGCAGCGGCAAAAGGAGCGTGATTTTCGCATCCGGATGTGCCCTGCGAATGCCCTCCAGACTTGGCGTGGCCATCAGAAGATCGCCCAGTTTGGAGTTACATACACGTACCAGGATCCGCTCGAAACGCGCGGGACTCCTTTGTCCGGAACTGGTCATTATTACTCGGATTTCTGCATGAACCGCTCGATCCTCTTCCGGATACGATGGAACTTACTTAGCGACGGCGTTTTTGAGGTGCGACGACGGTGAGCGTGAGATCGGCGCGGTTGCGGCTTACCACCAACAGCGGATCGAAGATATAGGGCTTTTTGGGATCCCAGAGTCCTGCTCCCTCGATCGCCTTCTCCGCATTGTCCCTGCGACCCGGTTTCTGCTCTTTGGCGGCATAGGCCAGGATGCTGATCAGTTGATCGTCCTTGGCGAACTTCTTATCGACGACGAAATCTCCTTCGTAGCGCCCATTTCCTGTCGGCAGAAGTTCCCAGCGCTGCCCCGTGTGATTGTTGCGCGCGACGACGATCGCATAGACCTCCGGGCTGGGCGGAGTGAGCAGCGTCGCGGTGACATGGACGGTCTGACCCGCCTCGGCGATGCTAGGCTCCAGGCGGGCGCGTGTGAAACGCAGATACTCGGTCTGAAATTTTGAAGGCTGGTCCGAGTTGACGGAGGTCAACTGCACCGGGTCGAGCCACGCCGCGAGCGTATGCTCCTGCTTGCCGCCCAGGCGCAGATGTTCGTCCTGCATCCAGTAGACATGGCCGACCTCGACCAGATCGTTGCTGTTGGGCGCGACAACTTTCATCAGGAGCGCGCCGGGCTGTTTGCGCTCTGCCGTCGGCGGAGTCGGACGACTCCGGCGTGGGGTGAGCATAATGAGGGCCTGGTCGGCGACGACGGCGCCCGCCGAGATCCCGCCTTTGGTCAGGGGGTTGGGATCGGTGGCCGCTTCCGCGGAGGCGACCGCGTGGATCCCCGAGCGTATCGGATTGGTGACAAAGCCGACGGCATCGCTCGACAGACGGATCACGCCCGTGAAGACGTCGGCCACGAATCCCTTGCCATGTTTGTGCTCCAGATGCAGCGCGGGTTTCGGGACCGCCAGCGCATACTCCCCATTGCGGTCTGTGCGCGTATAGTCCACGACTTTGTTCGAGTCGTCGTACACGGCGACAAAGGCGTTGGGTACCGCGCGGCCATTGGCGTCCACCACCTTTCCGGTCGCCCAGACATACTCTGTGGCCTGGCTGGGCGTGCTGCCGGCAGCCATCCCTCCCACCAACGCGAGGAATGCCAGGGATCTACACAACTTCTTCAGGTTGTCTTTCCGCACGTCTCTCCTCCACTCCGGCGTGGGTTCTAACGACCCACGATCCTCTCTTCTCAGTTCTTCTCAGTTGTATCTCTGCTCAATTGTTCGGCATCGCACCAGGCGGGGTGTTCTCACGGGTATTGGGCTTTTCTTGTGTGGAGAGGCTGCTCGTGTCTCCACGCCAGAACGGATCGTTGGGATTGGACAGGACCGTTTTCGCGTCTGCGTCACCGATGATCATCATGACCTTTCCCTTCGGATCAGAAGGAACGACAAAGAAGGAGGGCGTCAAACTGATATTGTTGATCCAGCCGATGTCGTGGTCGTGGGTCACACGGTCCCGGATCTCCTGAGTATCCATGTCCTTTTTAAGCTTATCGACGTCGAGGCCGATCGATTTCCCCCAGGCGAGGATCGCGTTCAAGTTGAATGCCGGACTGTCTACTTCGGCCTGGTTCTTGAACATGATATCGTGCATCTCCCAAAACTTGCCCTGCCTTGCGGCCGCTTCCGCAGCGCGCGCTTCCGGGAAGGACCAGGGCCAGCGGCCGAGTGGAAAGTTTCGGAAGGCCAGGCGGTAGCGATCCGGCTCCTTCTTCATCAGTTTCTCCATCTCCTCCGAGGCTTCTTTGCAGTGTCCGCACCCATAGTCCGCGAACTCGACGATCGTGTACAGCGCCGTAGGTTTGCCTTTGAAGACGAGGCCCTCTCGCAGGATCTCTTCCCGAGGATGCACTCCAACGGGGTTGGCGACGCCGCCTTTCGGCGGTTCTATTCCCTTCACGATGGGTCTGGTGATGTAGTGGAACCGCTCGATGAGTCCGGGTGCGTACATGAAAGCCAGCATCGCGCCGATAAAGATCAGAACCCCGCTCAACATCTTCTGCTCGCCGGTCAGGGCACGGCCAAGAATCAGATAGTCGTAACAGTTGACCGCGAAGATCGCCGTCACCGTCAGCGCCGAGGCGAGACACCAGGGGCAGAACGACAGTATGATGAAAAACGCCGCGTACTGCAGCCACCAGGAGATGCAGAAGGCCAGCAGTGAGATCCCCAACAGCGCCATCCCGAGCGGCTTCTCGTCGGATTCGGAGCTGGGATTTGCAGCAAGACTGCGACCGCGCAGAACACAGATGCCTGCCACCGTGAGATACATACCCAGCCCCAGGATCGAGGTCGGAATGGGGCCCAGTTTGCCGTACTTGCTCTCGATCGTGGTGTGGCAGTTGCCGCCGATCGCGCCGCAGCCGATGTCGGCTACCGGGCGGAAATGCTCATAGGTAAGAACAAGTGCGATGATACAGCCCACAACTGCGAGGGCCAGCGTGATTTTATTGAGGAGCGCTCTACTCATAGTGGTGTTAGAACCCTTTACCGATCGAAAGAAGAAGACTGGAACCATTATATCATGCAAGGCATGATGTCCGGCAAGTCTGCGAAGAGAACGGAAAGGGGAGGACGCGCACTCAGGGCGTTCTCCCCTCTATGGACGGTTTTAGGCCCGGAAGGTTACAAGGAGTTTTCGCATGATCGCCTACAGCATTTGTTCGGAGATTCGAGGGCAAAGAGTTCCCGCAATGTGGAGGAATCGCCAATAGGCAGCAAAAAGCACGCTCTCGTGCACAGGAAGGACTTGGGCACTAAATGGCCCCCTCCTTGAGAAGGAGGGGGTTGGGGGAGGTCCGGAGACTAGAGGGACTTTGTGGAGAAGTACCAGTCGGTCGCTTCGACGCCAGGATCCTGCATGCGCTTGTCCGCGGCTTCCGTGGTGAGCGGGGCGGGGACGATGACCTTCTCGCCCGGCTGCCAGTTGCAGGGCGTGGAGACCCCGTGTTTGTCGGAGGTCTGGAGCGCTGAGACGAGCCGGAGGATCTCATTGATACTCCGGCCGTTGGTCAGCGGATAGTAGATCATCGCGCGCACGATGCCTTTGTCGTCGATGACGAAGACACAGCGCACCGTGGCGGTGCTGCTGGCGCCCGGATGCAGCATGCCGTAGAGAGTGGCGACTTTGGTGTCGAGGTCGGCGATCATCGGATACGGGATCTTGACCCCGAAATGCTGCTCCATACTCCGCGCCCAGGCGATGTGGGAATAGACGCTATCGATGCTCAGGCCCAGAATCTGCACATTCAACTGCTCGAACTCCGGAGCGCGACGCGCGAATTCGACGAGCTCGGTGGTGCAGACAGGCGTGAAGTCGGCGGGGTGAGAAAAGAGAACGACCCATTTGCCCTTGAGACTGGAGAGTGTAAGCGGGCCGTGGGTAGTCTGTGCAGTAAAGTCGGGGGCCGGCTCGTTCAACCGTGGAAGGGAGCGTGGCGCGGCCTGGGTGATATCTTCCGACATAAGGCTACTT
>Ga0070658_10000132_pt1 | contig 66111 bp, 44 predicted proteins | sample KBSC13metaG_FD_64664 | JGI IMG/M metagenome (GOLD analysis project Ga0070658, IMG submission 64664) | Corn rhizosphere microbial communities from Kellogg Biological Station, Michigan, USA - KBS C1-3 metaG | ecosystem: Host-associated > Plants > Roots > Rhizosphere > Soil ...
CCCATGCCCACGCTCTCATGGGGGCCGGTAATCTGGCCTGGAGGCAGGGCGACTTTGTGGAGGCACGCACTCTGCTGGAGAAGAGTCTGGCGCTCTTTCGCAAATTGGAAGACAGGAATGGCCTCGCCAATTCCCTCACCAGCCTGGGATGGGTGGTCTCTTCGCTGGGCGACTATGCTGCCTCTCGCGCTCTGCACGAGGAGAGCCTGACGATCAATCACGAGTTGGGGAACAAGGTGGGTATCGCCGCAACCCTCAACAACCTGTCGTTTGTGGCTTACGCGCAGGGCGACTTGCAAGCAACTCGCACGATGCTTGAGAAGAGTCTGACGATCTTGCGCGAACTGAGAGACTGGAATAGCATCGCCGCCGCCCTCAACAACCTGGGCAGCCTTGCTCTGCAGGCGGGCGACTATGCAGCGGGCCGGCCCCTGATCGAGGAGAGTCTGACACTCAAACGTGAGGTGGGAGACAAGGCGGGCATCGCCTTGTCCCTTTCCATTTTAGGGAGTATGGCGTTGAAGCAGGCCGACTATGTTGCGGCGCGCGCTCTTTACGAGGAGAGCCTGACGCTCAAGCGCGAGTTGGGAGACAAGGCGGGCATCGCCGCCTTTATGGATACATTTGCGCATTTAGCCCGCCAGGAGCGGCAGGAACGCCGGACTGTTCAACTGTGGGGAGCGGCAAACGTCTTGCGGGAGGGGATCGGAGCGGCGAGGTCGCCCCAAGATCAGGAACGGCTGGACCAGGAAGGCGCCGAGGTCCGTTCTACTCTGGGAGATGTCGCCTTTGATGCCGCCTTCGTGGCGGGCTGCACCATGACGATGGAGGAAGCAATCACATACGCCCTGAACCGATCCGATGTATCGCTGCCTGGCTAGCCCGGTCATCGGGGAGTGTAGTCCTACTGGTTCTAAGCCTGCAAACGCCGAAATAGAGAGATGCAATGCCTGCTCCGAGAGGCTGGAGCCGCAGAGAAGGAGAGATAGTATGTTGTCTGCAGTTCTGGGCGGGACAGATGCAGTAGCGAAGACCCTGCTTTTTGTAAAAGAGATCGTGAATGAGACCGAAGGCATCGCACCCGATGCCCGGATTACCGTGGATGCAGACTACTCCGGGGTGATCGTGCATGAGGGTGCAGCGCTCTATATGCTTCCTGCGGGTGACCATGTCATTGGTGAGGACGCGTTTCCCCTGCTGGTGCGTAAAGCGCCGGGGACTGTTTTCGACAAATTGGATGCAGGGGTCTATCTGGTTCGGACACGACAGGTCGATATTGTGGAATGGAACACAAAGAGCCTGTTTCGTGATTCGGCGCGCCCGGAGACTTCGGATCGACCCATTCAGGGGCGTTCCTGGCTGCGTATCGATTCCCCTACACGCTTTCTGCTCGGTGTGTTGAGTGCGATGGAGAGCGATCCTTCCGTCCAGTCAGAGGCGGCTTGCGGTGAGGATACGAATGCTGAGTCAGAGCAAAAACAGCAGAGTACAACGGCAGAACCTATAAATATGCAGGCGCATCGGCTGGTAATGCAGCGTATAGAAGCCGCCGCTGCGAAGACAATGCAGGAAGGCAGTTTCATTACAGAGAATGGAATGATCGCTCTGAATCCCTTACAGACCGCTTTGAAACCGGAACTGCAACGCCATCTGGCGGATATCGGCATGGACTGCACCGCGATCCGGGTTTCAGTCCTGTTTGTGGCTCAGACGAAAGAGAGCTTTTACTGTGTGAGATGCGGCTCCCGCACACGTGCAACATTGGAGCTGGAGTTTACGCGCAATACCAGCATTTTATTCAGCGTGAAGACAACCACGTGGCGCGGATACTTCTGTTCGCATTGCGCAATGTCCGTCGCTCTGACGTACAATTTGTCCATGATTTTCGGATGCAGTTGGTTAAGGCTCGTCGGACTGTTCATGACCCCCGGCCTGATTATTGTCAACTCTGCGTGTGCCATCATGGCGGTGTTTTTCGCCAAAACGCCTGAACAGCACGAAGCGCTTTCTCTGGAAAAGATGAAGGGTCTCGCCGAGAAAGGGAAGTGAAGGCGGATAATAGGCAGTCGTATCGGCATGTTTTCAGGTCTAAATATCCACGAAGGAGCAGGTATCACAACGGATGAGAATAAGCGCGTTATCCAGCGGTTCATCGAGGAGGCGCTCAACCGGAAGAATCTGGATGTGCTGGATACGACTGATGCACAGAAAGAGGTCGGGATGCAGCGGATGTTGCACCGCCGACCTCTTTTGGAATGGTCGAACTGAAGATGTTCACCTTTGGACGGTGGAGGTGAGATAGGGTAAGTCGTCAGCGCGTGGTCAGGACGATCTTGCCGATAGATTGACGGTCTTCGAGCAGTCGATGCGCTGCGGCAGCTTCCGCCAGGGGCAGCGCCTGGTGGATATTCAGCTTCAGCCAGCCTTCCGAGATGCCGTCCATCAAGTCCTTCGCGCGGTAAAGCAGCTCCTCCCGCGTCAGCGTATAGTTGCCGAGCATGCCGCCGGAGACGGTCAGGGAGCGACGCTGGAGAATATTGGGCGCAAAGGGATCGGCGGAGCCGCTGGCCGCGCCATAGAGGACGATATTGCCGCGCAAGGCTGCCGCTTCCAGATCGCCGGGGAACGTCGTTTTGCCCACGCCGTCGATGATGAGATGCGCGCCGACGCCTCCGGTGAGGCGTTTTGTCTCCGCGACCCAATCCTGTTGGGTATAGAGGATGACGTGGTCCGCGCCGGCCTCTTTTGCGGCCTGGGCCTTCTGCTCCGTCGAGACCGTTCCCAGCACTTTCGCGCCGAGATGCTTGGCCCACTGTACCAGCAGCAGCCCCATGCCGCCCGCCGCCGCGTGAATGAGCACGGTCTCGCCCGGCTGGAGGTGTCGATACTCGTGCAGTAGATAGTGTGCCGTCAACCCTTGCAGCGGGATCGCCGCACCCTGCTCCAAGGTCAGTTCCGGCGGCAGGGGCAGGAGACTATCGGCCTGAACCACCTGCGCTTCCGCATAAGCGCCGGGCTGGCCGGTATACGCGACCCGATCTCCCACTTTCACGGTCTGAACACCCTCTCCGATCGCATCCACAACGCCTGCCCCCTCAAATCCCGGAATGTAGGGTGGGGTGAGGGTGGTATACTCGCCGCGGCGAATATAGATGTCCACAAAATTCAGCCCTGCCGCCACCACGGCTATGCGCGCCTGCCCCGGCCCCGGCTGCGGAGTCTCCACCTCTTGTAAGCGCAGCACTTCCGGGCCGCCGTACGCATCCACTCGTATCGCTTTCATTTTCATCTCCTCTGGAAACGTTCGTCATGGGACGCTTCTCTTTATAAAAAGCTGTCTCTGCACCGCTCGATGAGAACAGGTATGTCCTGTTACGAACGGCCCTCGATCCCCATTGCCAAAATGTCTCATTGAATCATGTCACGAGTCCCTTTGTCCTGTAGGCAGGGAGGAAAGAATACCCAGGATGGATATCGGAAGAAACTTTACGCCGATGTCACATTGGAAAGGTCTATCTCGTCCTGACAGTGAAGCCCTCCTTCTGGATCCGCCGCGGTCCATAACAGAACATCCAAGACGGAACATTCAAGAAGGTAGCGCACAAGAGATACGGGAGATAGATATGAAAATAGTCGTGATCGGCGGCACCGGATTGATCGGAACGAAGTTGGTGCGCAGGCTTCAGGAGCGGGGACAGGAGGTCGTCGCGGCGTCTCCGAAAACGGGCGTCAACGCCATAACAGGAGAAGGACTGACGGCAGCGCTTGCAGGCGCGCAGGTCGTCGTCGATGTGACGAACGCGCCCTCCTGGGAAGACCAGGCCGTACTGGAGTTCTTCGAGACGTCGAATCGCAATCTCCTGGCCGCGGAAGTGAAGGCAGAGGTGGGGCATCATGTGGCGTTATCGGTTGTGGGAACAGACCATCTGCTGGGAATTGGCTATTTCCGTGCGAAGATGGCCCAGGAAAACCTCATCAAAGCCTCCGGCATTCCCTATACGATCGTCCGCTCCACCCAGTTCTTCGAATTCATGAGCGGACTGGCTCAGGAAGCGACGATAGGGCAGACGGTTCACCTGTCCTCGATCCATATGCAGCCTATTGCCTCTGACGATGTGGCGGATCTGATGGCGGACGTCGCTCTGGGGCCACCTGCAAATGGCACGATCGAGATAGCCGGCCCGGAGCAGGTAGGCCTTGACGAAATCGTCGGGCGACTCCTGGACGCGACTCACGATTCGCGCAGAGTGGTGGCAGATAGTCAGACGCGCTACTACGGAGTGGAGGTGGATGGCCAACCGCTTGTCCCCGCCAACAATGCACGTCTTGGGGCAGTCCGCTTCGAGGAGTGGCTGAACCAATCCCTCCTCCACACGTAATACAGTCACGTACTCTTTCCGACGGGGATAAGCTCTTACACAGCCCGATCCGTCGCTCTCGGGCTGCGCCTGTGGACGATGCTCACAATGAAAACTGAGGAAGCAACAGATATCTTCGAAGCGAATCGATCGCGCCTGATGCGGATCGCTTATCGTATGCTGGGTTCACTTGATGAAGCGGAGGACATCGTGCAGGACGCCTGGGTTCGATGGCAAGACGTCGATTTAGACGTCGTGCGCGAGCCGGCGGCTTATCTGACACGCACGGTCACCCGCCTGTGTCTCGACACAATCAAGTCCGCCCGCTCTCGACGCGAGGTCTATTTCGGGAACTGGCTGCCGGAACCCGTCGTCCCGGAGGAAGAGTTCTACCCGCGCGACGAACTGACGCTGACCCTGATGCTCGCTCTGGAGCGCCTGTCGCCCCTGGAGCGGGCCGCCTTCCTGCTGCACGATGTGTTCGATACGCCTCTGGAGGAGGTTGCGATCACGCTCAAACGAGATCCCGCCGCGGTTCGCCAGTTGGCGGTCAGGGCGCGCAAGCATGTGCAGGCGGCGCGTCCACGCTATCCTGTCGCGCCGGAAGAGGGCGAACGCATCGCAGAGGCTTTCTTCACCGCCTCACAAAAGGGCGATATTGAGATTCTGCAAACGCTGCTGGCGGAAAAGGTGACGCTGCAGTCCGATGGAGGAGGCAAGGTCAAGGCATTTCCCAATCCGATTGTGGGACGGGATCGGATCGTGCGTTTGTATGGTAAGCTCTCCCGGAAATTGGGGGGACCCTACCAGACCATGATCAAACCGATCCAGGTAGACGGTTTGCCGGGGTATGCCAGTTCGGAGTTCGGTGTTTTGCAAACGACCGCCTTTGCGATCGAGGATGGGCGGATCACCGGCATCTATATCACTCGCAATCCAGACAAACTGAGCCGGATCGCGCAGGTACTGGAGCCGTAAGAGACACCGACGCCATCGGAACGAGGTGAGCAGGATGGAGAGGGAGGATAGGCGCTCCCGCTGAAGAGGAGGTTCGGAACATGGAAGCAGAGAAAATTCAGGATATCGTGATCGCCGGCGCGGGCTATGCCGGGCTGCATGTGGCTCTGCGGCTCGCCGCACGAATCGATGTCAAGCAGGCGGCAGTACGCTTGACTCTGGTCGATAAGAACCCGTACCACCAGGTACTCACCGAACTGCCACGGGTCGCTGCCGGCACACGCGTTGCCCAGGACGTGCGCGTGCCGCTGGAACCGCTGCTGGAGGGGCGCGTGCGCTTCGTGCAGAGCGCTATCACCGGCTTCGATCTCAATGAACGGCAGCTCTTGACCCAGGGCGATCCGGTTCCGTATTCGCGTCTGGTACTGGCGCTGGGGAGCCAGAGTCAGGATTTTGGCATTCCCGGTCTGTCCCAACACGCGCTTCCACTCTGGTCAGTGGAAGACGCGCGGCGTCTGCTGGCTGCCGTCGATACGCAGGTGGCAGCAGCCGTGCGCGCAGCCGATCCTGCCGAACGGCGGCGCTGTTTGACCGTGGGCATCGGCGGCGGTGGAGCGACCGGCGTGGAGGTGGCCGGCGAACTGGCCGAAGTGCTGCCCGAACTGGCGCGGCGACACGATCTGCCGACAGAGGAGTGCCGGGTGGTGCTGGTCGAAGCCGGCCCTACGCTGCTCCCTGGCTCCTCGACGGGTCTCATCGAGCGCGCGGGACAGATCTTACAGGAGTTGGGCGTGGAGGTACGCACCGGCACACGCGTCGTGCAGGCGGAGGAAGACGGATATGTGCTCTCTATGGGAGAAAAGCTGCGCTGTGGCGTCTGCGTGTGGTGTGGCGGCATCAAGGTAGCCGATGTGGTGGCCGCTTCGCCTCTGTCCACCGGGCATGGCGGGCGTATTCCCGTAGACCAGTATCTGCGCGCGATGGATCACCCGGAGATCTATGTGGCCGGGGACGTCGCTCTAGTGATGAATACCGAAACCGGCCGCGCGCTGCCCCCGCTGGCGCAGATAGCGCTTGAAGAGGGCGAAACGGTGGCCCATAATCTGCTTGCGGAGGTAGAAGGTCGCCCGCTGGAGCCGTTCGCCTTCCGCGACAAGGGCATTGTCGTCTCGATCGGGGGCAGCAGCGGGGTGGCCTCTGTTGTCGGGCATCCCTTCGGCGGTCGCCTCGTGCATGTGCTCAAGGACGCCATCGAGTGGGAGTACCGCCAATCCGTGAAGCACCTGCGCGGCTGGAGCCCGATCTAAGACAAGCCTCTGGACGTCCTCTGTGCGCGCGGAAATTAAAGAGAGTTCAACAGGCTGGAGCGAAATGCCCCAGCCTGTTGACCTTAAATCGGCGTCCCTTTCGGGGTCACTGGCGCCGAAATCCTTATTCGATCGCCAGGAACTCCGCCTGTCGGCCTTTGCCGTCGGCGCCGGTAGACTCCAGGACCAGGAAGCCGATCTTCTTGCCGCCTTTGGGGTCCGTGGTCACTTGCGCGTCCAGGATCTTGCCACCAAGTTTCGGGCTCTTCCAGGCGACCTTGATCGGCGTGCCCTGGTCTACATGCAGGTCGCTCATATCGAACAGTGCGATATGGCTGCTGTCCGCGCCGATCCACGTCATCCATCCTGTCAGTTTGCTGGACTTTGCGGGATCGAAGAATCCGAATGCCGGCAGCTTGCGTGCCTCCTCCGGCAAGCCTATAGCCTGCTGAATCTCCCCCGGCAGCCGCGCATTGAGCACGTGATAGACTCCCGCGCCACTGGCAGGGTCCGGCATCTCATGGCCGCTGGTGACCGGGTTACCGGCGGTGAGGTCGATTCCCCAGCTCTGCGGCTGCCCTTGCCCTGCGAAGGAGAAGACCACCTCTTGCCCTTCGAGGAAGCTTGCCGTACCGGTAACATCGGTAATGTCGGCGGCGTCCTTCTTGGTGTACTTCTCGCCATCGCGGTAGATGACCGCCCCCGGCACTGCGATCATGGCAGGCTTGCCTTTGGCGAACTGCCCGGCTACGAAGGACGCCGCGCCCTTGCCGAGGTCTACCTCCGCCTCCTTGACGGGCTTCTCACCCATCACATTGAAGATCTTGAGCGTGCTTCCCTCCAGCGCAAGGAGACGACCCTTCTTATCGCCCGTCACGTCTGCGCAGGCGAGGCGCGAGGTGCCGGCGGCCATCTCGACGGTCCACGCCGATTTGAACGTCGGGCCAGTCTCCTTCTTAGCCTCCTGGGCTCGCCCCACCGCTCCCGAAAGCGCAGTCAGCGCCGAGAGCGCCAGCACACGCAGTACGATTCCTTTCATGGCTTCCTCCATTCGAAGATTATCGCGCCAGGCAGGTCGCCGGCATCATCGTAGTTACGGGCCGCGCAAGGAGCCGGTTTCTCTATATTCTCCCGTATTTTCTCTTCATAGAGGCCACTACCCTGGATAGCGCCGCGTATAACGAAGTACCTGTGATATACATCCGGCATCGAATACGGGTTATGTTCGTTGACCGGCACGCCTGCCACGATGCAGGTTTTGAAGGAGAGAACTTCATGACGAGATCTGCCACAATAGAGAGATTGCCGTCTGCCGATGACCAATCCACGCCAGGGGAGGCGATGGCCCAGACACATCGCAGCCGTTTTGCGCAGGATGAATACAGCGTCGAGACCGCTGAGAGTGTTCTCGATCTGATCGGTGAGACGCCCCTCCTGCGCCTGAACCATCGACTGGCACGCGGGATCAAAGCGCCGCTGTATGCCAAACTCGAATATCTCAATCCCGGCGGCTCCGTCAAAGACCGCATCGGCCTGCGTATGATCGAGGCCGCCGAGCGCGAAGGCAAACTCAAAAAAGGCGGCACGATCATCGAGCCGACCAGCGGCAATACCGGCGTCGGCCTGGCGATGGTCGCGGCGCTCAAAGGCTATAAGACTATCTTCGTCATGCCGGATAAGATGAGTCCGGAAAAGGTCGCGCTGCTGAAAGCCTATGGCGCGGAAGTGGTGGTCGCTCCCACGAATGTCGCCCGTGAATCGCCCGAAAGCTACTACAGCGTGGCCGACCGCCTGACACGTGAAATCTCCGGCGCCTTTCAGCCGAACCAGTATTTCAACGAGAATAATCCGCTGTCGCACTATGAGACGACCGGGCCGGAGATCTGGCGACAGACGAACGGCAGGATCGACGTCTTTATCGCGGGGGTGGGGACCGGCGGCACAATTACGGGCGTGGCCCGCTACCTGAAGGAGCGGAACCCGGAGATCACGATCGTTGGAGTGGACACGGAAGGCTCCCTCTACACCGGCAAGGAGGTGAAGCCCTACAAAGTCGAGGGCGTTGGGGAGGACTTCATTCCCGGTACGGTGGACCTGGACATTATCGACGCATGGGAGACGATCAGTGACCGTGAGGCGTTTCTGATGTGTCGCCGTATGGCGCGTGAAGAGGGCATCCTGGTCGGCGGTTCGTGCGGGCTGGCGGTCGCGGGCGCGCTGCGGTATGCGCGCAAAGTCGACGAGGATAAGGTGGTGGTCGTGCTGCTCCCGGATAGCGGGCGCAGCTATCTGTCCAAAATCTACAACGACGACTGGATGCGCGATCAGGGATTTATAGACCGCTTCGGCGACCGTAAAGTCGTGGCGGATCTGCTGCCCACGGCCTCCACGCTGATCTGTGCGGAAGGCAGTGAAACGGCCCGCGCGGTCATCGACCGGATGCACCAGCACGGGATCTCCCAGATTCCTGTCGTCGCAAGTACGATTTCGGAGGGCTGTGCGCCCTCTCTGGACGCCATCATCGGCGTGATCGAAGAGCGCAGCCTGCTCGAAAAGGTGTTCCGAAGGCCCGAAACTCTCGACGCGCAGGTGACGACCGTCATGGACGCTCCGCTCCCCTTTGTCGATGCCGCGGAGGATATGGAAGATCTGTTTCCGCTCTTTACCGATGGCGGTAACGGGGCCATCATCGTGCGGGAAGGCGAGCCGGTCGGTATCATCACGCGCAGCGACCTGTTGGAGTTCGTGGCGCATCAGCGCAGCAGCAGACAGCAGGAAGCGGCCAAGGCGGCTCCGAAAGCGAATTCAAAAGGCGGTGCACAATGAAAGGCGATCCGAACGGGCTGGGGTTCGCAACGCGGGCGATCCACGCGGGACAGGCTCCGGATCCCTTCACGGGGGCCGTAAACGTCCCCATCTACCAGACCAGCACCTTCGCACAGCATGCCGTCGGGCAGACCTACGGTGGCTATGAGTATGCGCGGACGCAGAACCCGACCCGCAAGGCGTTGGAGACCTGTATCGCCTCGCTGGAAGGCGGCAAACACGGCCTCGCTTTTGCCAGCGGCATGGCGGCGGAGACGACACTCTGCTTTCTGCTGCAGCCGGGCGATCACGTCGTGCTGGGAGATGACGTGTACGGCGGCACCTACCGCCTGTTCGCCCGAGTCCTGGCACGCTACGGCATCGTGTTCGATCTGGCCGACCTGACGAATGTGGAGGCGACATCCGCCGTTTTTCGCCCTGAAACGAAACTGGTCTGGCTGGAGACCCCTACCAATCCCTGGCTGAAGAGCATCGATATTGCGCAGATCGCGGACCTGGCGCATCGGCACGGCGCGTGGCTGGCGGTGGACAACACCTTCGCGTCGCCGTATCTACAGCGCCCGCTGCTGCTCGGCGCGGATTTCGTGGTGCACAGCTCGACGAAATATCTGGGCGGGCACAGTGATGTGGTGGGCGGGCTGATCGTGGCGAACGACGACGCGCTGCGCGACCGGCTCGCGTTTCATCAGAATGCGACAGGAGGCGTGCCTGGCCCGCAGGACTGTTTTCTCGTGCTGCGCGGGCTGAAAACGCTGGGAGTACGTATGCGGCAGCACGGCGCCAATGCCCTGCAGATCGCGCAGTTTCTGGCCGCGCATCCGGCCGTCTCCAAAGTGTTCTATCCCGGCCTGCCGACCGACCCGCAGCACCAGACCGCGCGGCGCAACTTCGCCAGTGGCGGCGGAGCCGAGAGCGTTGCAGATCGCGGACAGGCCATCGACCGCGCCGGATTTGGCGGCATGATGTCGTTTCTGGCCCGTGGAGGCGAGGCGCAGGCACGGGATATCGTCGCCCGCACAAAGCTGTTTACCCTGGCCGAAAGCCTGGGCGGGGTCGAATCGTTGATCGAACATCCGGCCGCGATGACGCATGCCAGCCTTGCCGGTTCCTCCATCGAAATCGACCCGGCCCTGGTGCGTCTCTCGGTAGGAATCGAGGAGGCAGAGGACCTGTTGGCCGATCTTGCCCAGGCATTGGGCTAAAAGCACGCCGGGCTAAAGCCCTGCGCTAGAGGTGCTCCGCACCGAATACCCGCTAAAGCGGGCACATTTCCTATTACCTACCTTGTTTGGCCCATGAGAAAGATCTTTATGCCCTTTCACGACACTATACTTCAGTCGATTGGCCGTACACCGCTGGTACGGCTGGCACGGATTGCCGGGGATTGCCCGGCGGTGATACTTGGTAAAGTCGAGATGCTCAATCCGGGCGGATCGGTCAAAGATCGGATCGGGTTGGCGATGATCGAGCAGGCGGAACGGGAAGGCGCCTTGCGCCCTGGTGCGACGATCGTTGAGGCGACGGCGGGGAATACAGGGGTTGCGCTGGCGATGGTCGCGGCGGTGCATGGCTATCGGTGCGTGTTCGTCATGCCGCAGAAGATGAGTCGAGAGAAAGAAGATCTGCTGCGCGCGTATGGGGCCGACGTGGTACGGACGCCGAACGCGCCGCCCGGCGATCCCGAAAACTTTATCGAAGTCGCGCGGCGGCTGGCGCTGGAAAACGGCTGGTTTCTGCCCGACCAGTTCGCCAATGCCGCCAATCCGGATATTCACTACCGCACCACAGGGCCGGAGATCTGGACGGATACCGAAGGCAACGTCGATGCCTTTGTCTGCGGTGTGGGCACCGGCGGCACCTTGAGCGGCGTCGGTCGCTATCTCAAAGAGCAGAAGCCCACCGTGCAGATCGTTCTCGCCGATCCCCAGGGCTCCACCCTCTCCGGCGGTGACGCGGGCGCGTATCTGCTGGAAGGCATCGGCGGCAGCCAGCCACCGGCGAACTATGACGCGACCGTGATGGATGAGGCGATTGTCGTCTCCGATAAGGACGCATTTCAGATGGCGCGGAGGCTGGCTCGGGAAGAGGGGTTGTTGGTGGGGGGCGCGGCAGGCTGCGCCGTCGTGGCAGCGCTGGGATATGGCCGCCGCACTGCAAACGCCGGGAAGACGATCGTGGCGCTGCTGCCGGATACGGGCCGCAACTACCTGTCCAAAATCTACAATGATGACTGGATGCGCGCCAACAACCTGATCGATGTGGGATAACTCTATGCAACTCCGCTAAGAGGAGATCGGAGAATACAATGCTCCCGAACCCTTCTTTATTCCGGGCACTTCCAGCCGCAGTTACCAACTGGGCTATGGCGTCTTGAGTTAGGTCGGTACGCGCCTTGAGCACCGGGTCGAGATGCACGGCCAGCAAGTCGGCGCCTCGGCTGTGCGCTACACTCTTTGTACTTCCAGGCCGCGCAGGGCGAACTCCGCCGCCAGCGCTTCCGGCACATCGTTGTCTGTAATCAGCAGGTCGATCCCGGAGAGGGGGCAGAGCTGCGTGCGGGCGATCAGCCCGACCTTTGTGTGATCGGCCACCGCGATCGCCTGCCGTGCCTGACGCACCATCGCCCGATTGAGCGCGGCTTCGTCGGGGTGATGGGACGTTGCGCCAAGCTCTGGATGCAGTCCATCCAACCCCACGAACACACGATCGTAGAAAAACTCTTCGACCGACCGGAGCGCGATCGGCCCGAGCAGCGAGAACCACCCTCCGCTCAAGATCCCCCCGGTGGTGATGACGGTCAGATCAGGACAGTTGCTCAACTCCATCGCCACATTCACCGCGTTGGTGACGATCGTGACGCCCTTGCGATAGCGTAGGCAGCGGGCCACCTGGGTGGCAGTAGTCCCGGCGGAGATGGCGATGGTCTCTCCTTCGCGTACCAGAGACGCCGCCGCGAACCCTATCCGGCGTTTCTCCTCCGAGCGCAGCCCCTCCTGCTCCTGAAAGGAGGCGTCGTAACGGAACGGCTCGTAAAGAGGCGCTTCCACCGGGACCGCCCCGCCGTGCGTGCGTCGGAGCAGCCCACGCCCTTCCAGGTCACGCAGACCCCGCCGCACCGTGGAGGGGGAGACTCCCAGCTTCAAGGCGATGTCCGCGACATCCAGCGTCCCTTCCTGCAACAAACTGTGCAGAATCTGCTCTTGTCGTCCCGCAATCTCCTGTCCCATCCGACACCTCTCCTGACGTTACAATGCACCCGAACCGAAATGCGATGATGCTCATTTTATCACGAAATGAGCAGAACGTATACGCTTGTACCCAATATTCACGAACCAATGCCATGCTGTGCTTCTTGGAGCGGCACGATGAAAGGGAGAAGTGTTGTATCCTACAGAGGTCAGATCGCCGACAACAGAAGGATTTGTCGTCCTTTTGTCGAACCCTAGCCTGACATCACACACGGTGGTGCCCTGAATTCGCAGGTTTCGCTGAACTAGTTACCATTTCATGAGAGTGTGAAGTGGCAAAGGGCTTTTGATGGATGGGGAAAATATGCTGACGCGCCTTAACATAGAACGATTTCGAGGCATAAACGAACTGTCCTTGACAGATTCAAGTCGTGTCAACCTCATTGTTGGGCGTAATGACACAGGGAAGACAAGTCTGCTTGAAGCGATACGCTTACTCTTGTCTGGTGATCCGAGGCATTTACGGAGAGTGGTCAGGAATCGCATAGAGCGACGGCCAACGGATTTGTCACAGGATTATCAGCTAGCTTTCTATCTAGCAGACAGTAAGGATCCGCTTTTAATTAATGGAATGGTCAGCGGAATAGAGCTCTCCGCGCAGGCTATGATTCGAGACATTCAGGATCAAGAGGCTTTACCCTTCGATTTGGAGACCGACACTGATTCCACCGAGGATATTGAATCACTGTTAAAACGGGGACGCGAAATTGTTGTTGAAGTCACGGCGAATGACCAAGCGAAGGCGATCATTCGACAACCCTTGCAAGGTCGCAGCACGCTCGCTATTGGATCTCAACGGCAATTTGTTGGAGTAAGTTTCCCGAATGTACCGGATCTTGTTTGGCTGGGGACAAACCGCGCGGAGGTTTGGTCCCATGCGCGTCGTTATTCACAACTTTATCGAAGCGGTGGCGCGGAGATTTTACTCAGCCTCCTCCGGGAGATTGAGCCACGTTTGCGGTCCCTGGTAGTGCTGACAATGGAACGCAGCGGAGCAATTTCCCCAACTGCGGTTTTGGAGGCAGATTTAGGTTTTGACCGCACTCTCCCACTCGACAGTATGGGGGATGGCTTTAGCAATGTGATATCGATTCTCTCCGCAATCGGTGTAGCCCCGAATGGCCTTTGTCTCATAGATGAAGTAGACAACGGAATCCACTATTCTCTCCTTCCTCAGGCGTGGCGCTCCGTAGTCTCGGCTGCCCGTAGATATGACTCTCAAGTATGGGCAACGACGCATAGTTATGACTGTATCAGCGCGATTCATGAAGCACTCATCGAAACTCCTGACGATTTGCGCGTTCATCGCTTAGAACGCAGAACGGATGGTGAGGTGATCATTCATACTTTCGATCATGCTATGCTTGGGCGCGCTCTGGAGAGCGGTCTGGAGGTCCGATGAGACGACCAGGAGGTTCGCGAAGCGCAGGTAATTCCCCACGGCGCTATAATCGAGAGACCTTTACTTCTCCCAATCTATTGCTGGTAGAAGGACCGGATGAGTTTCAATTTTTTCGCTTCCTACGTCCGCGCGATGATGTTCAAATTCATGTATATGAAGGCAAAAATCAACTACAACTGGAGCTTAGAACGATACGTGAGGTCGAAGGATACGATCAGATTAAGCGCGTTGCGATTGTGCGAGATGCCGATACTGATCCAACCGCAGCAGTTCAAAGCGTGCTTACACAATGGGCGCTTGCCCTTGACGAATCAGTGCCAAGAGCGAATTCAGATCAATGGTTTGGAGACAGCGAGGGGCGGAAATGGAGCGTCTGGATTATGCCCGATCCCGATACGGAAGGTGATCTTGAGGCTCTACTCTGGAGAACGATAGACCAGAGTGACCATCGCACATGTATTGAAGACCTGATAACGTGCCTGGATAATTGTGATCCCGTTCCGTTTAGCACGAAGACAAAGGCACGGCTGTATAGTTGGCTCTCTACACAGCATGAACCTTTAAAGGAACTTTACGCGGCGTTGACCCGGGAAAGGGTCTTTTCGATGCGGCTAATTCCGCCTTTGCTAGATTTGCTGCACTGGTCGATAACATGGAGGGATAGTAGCCTGCGTATGAAAACGAATGAAGCCGATGTTGTTCGTGCGCTCTAAACAACGTCAAATACATCGGTCACTTCCCCGCTGTTTACCCCGGCCACTATTGCAAATCTAGGGCATATATCCGTCATCCAGATTCCCTTTTCGGGCTGCATCGTGCTGATGAAGTCCGAACCACAGAGGTAAAGAAATGAAATTCGGTTTCCTGTGTAAACGGAACGCTGTGGTACGATGCCGGCGCATTGCGCTGCTGACTGGCATCGTTGTCGCGCTGCTACATCTCATTGCGTCGCCTGCGTATGCGCTCGAATGGGGCGTGAATGTTCACGATGGCGGCGGCGATCCGGAGACGATGGCGCGCCGACTCGCAGACCGGAATCTCAAATCCGTCCGCATGGACCTCTGGGGGAACGATCCAGTCTATCTCGCGAAGTTCCGGCGCGCGGCCGCTCTCTTCAACGCGCGCGGCATTAAGGTTCAGGCGGTGATCTTCACCGACTTCTCGCCGGGGCAACGCCGCAACCAGGATCTCAAGGCAGATTTGGTGGAGGTGGAGCAAGCGGCCTACAAGCAGACCCGGAGCCAGGCAGATGCGACGAAGGATCTTCTGCGCGACTATGAGATGGGGAACGAGATCACTCTGGGCACGCCACATATTCTCGCCGACGGAACTACCGGGCAGAATGCCATGGATTTCGACACTCCGTCCGGTCGCCTCCAGGCGGCGGTCTTGCGAGGGATGTCGAAAGCGATCCACGATGTTGGCACTGCGTCCAGTCTCCCCCTCCGGACTATTCTGGGTACGGTGAATCGGCACTGGGGCTTCCTGGCATTCATGCAGCAGCAGGGCGTCCTGTTCGACGTGGTCGGATACCATATCTACCCGTGGGAGAAACATGCGCCGCTCGATCAAGATCCCTGGTTCGGGACAGGAGGACCTCTGGGGCAGTTGGCGGTGTTTAAGAAGCCGATCACGATCAATGAGTTCAACGCCGGTGAGATCTACTCCGGAACTCCCGGTCAGCCCAAACAGGACTATCTGAACCGTCCCGGTGACCCGCTCACCGAGACAGGCTTCAAGGGCCTGGATAAACACCTCAAAGAGATCCTGCACCAGACGGTTGCGAACGTGGAATCGATCCTCTTGTACGAAGTGACGGACGAACCCAGAAAAGCGCCTCCCGAGAACCGCTTTGGCCTCTACTACGACCTCGCCCTGCAGAAGCCAAAGATCAGCCTGCTGCTGGTCACCTCCTTTGCGCAGGGCGCTCTTTCCCAACCGGAGCGGAAGGAGTTGACAGACCGTGGGATCGGCCTCGTCCCGCCGTAACCATCTCCCAGATGCGCAAGATCACGCCTGCCCCCGCTTGGAATTCGTAAACACGATCCAAACCTGCCATGCTCCCAGCCGTCGGCTGCATCTGCCAGGAACTATCCCAGGAGCGAGGCGTACTCTGTCTTAATCGCCCTGGTTATCCGTCCCTTTCCATTCTGCCTGAAAGCGCTGCCAATATGACTTCTTGCCATGCGGAGACGCTTCGTCCCGACCCGACGAACGCCCTAGACAATCAAGACCGAGCCGCCTCCACTTCTCAACCGGGAGAAGTAGTGGAAGGAGCGCGTAATCCGTTTGCAGGAAACGAACAGGCGCTGCTGGCTGCTATCGTGAACTCTTCCGAGGACGCGATCGTCAGCAAGGATCTGCATGGGATTGTCACCAGCTGGAATCGATCCGCCGAACATATCTATGGCTGGAGAGCCGAAGAGATCATCGGCAAGTCCAAGGCGCTGGTCATTCCTCCCGATCTGCCTGATGAACTCCCCACGATCCTGGCGCGAATACGCGCCGGAGAGCGCATTCGCCACTATGAGACCCGGCGCGTGAGAAAAGACGGCACGATCATCGATGTGGCGATCAGCGTCTCTCCGGTTCAAAACCTGGAGGGAGTGATCACGGGGGCCGCCACCATCGTGCGCGACATTACCGAAAGCAAGCGCATCGAGCGCGAACTCCAGCAGCGACAGGCCGAAGTAGAGACGATGAACCAGCGGCTCACCCGCGCCATGCAGGAGACCCATCATCGGGTTAAGAACAACCTCCAGATCGTCGGTGCCATCATCGATATGCAGACTCTGGAGCACGCCGCCAGCCGCAGCGTGCCCCTGGAGGAACTGAAGCGGTTAGGCAACCATATTCATACCCTTGCCGTTGTGCATGACTTTCTGACCAAGCAGATAGGTCAACATGAACACGAGCAGGTCCTCTCTTCGACGGCGGTATTGGAACAACTGCTGGGCTTGCTGAAAGAGACCAGCGGCAGCCGCGATATTCGCGCCGACATCGAGGAAGTGGATCTGTTTTCCAAGCAGGCCGTCACGCTGTCGCTCCTCCTCAACGAACTGGTCAGCAACTCTATCAAGCATGGCACCGGCGATGTCGAGGTGAACTTTCGGGTCCTGGGAGCGCTCGTGCAGCTCTGCGTGTGTGATGACGGGGCCGGTTTTCCCGCGGGCTTTGATCCGGTGGCGCAGGCGCACACCGGACTCGAACTGGTGATGGGACTGACGCGGACCGATCTACGAGGCGAAATCTACTTCGAGAATCGAAAGGAGGGAGGCGCATGCGTGCGCGTTTTGTTTCCCTTGCCCAACAGGGATGCCATCGCAGGGACGGGCGCCTCTGTGAAGGAGACATCTGCCTGATGATACCTGTACGCCCTTCTGCGGTTCGCGTGCCGCTCTGGTGGAGTTGTGTTTCCCACGATCCTTCCGAGGGGGTCGCTCCCGACGAGACCTTACGTTTGGAGACGGGGGCGGATATTCTGCGCGATAAAAGGGTGGTCATCGTCGAAGATGAAGCCATCACGCAGTTGCAGCTTCGGAAAATCTGCCTTGCCGCGGGAATGCAGGTGGTGGGCTTGGCGGCGGATGGCGAGCAGGGAGTGCACAAGGTACTGGAAACCGCTCCCGACCTGGTTCTCCTCGACATCAATCTGCCCCTCCTCGATGGCTTGAGCGCTGCCGAGCGGATCCTCAAGGAAATCTCCCCGTGTGTGGTGATGCTCACGGCCTACGACGGGGAAGAGTATCGCCGGCGTGCCCAGGAACTGGGCACATGCGGGTACATTGTGAAGCCCGTGACCTCCTCCACCTTGCTGCCCAAACTTCAAGCGGCTTACCAGCGGTTTCAGCGTGGGGCGCAATAGCGCGTTCCGGGTGTGACTACTTCTCAGTCGTTAACGCCGGGGCTTCACTCGGTCTGTGCCGAACGGTATGTAATCCCACCCCCTGAACTCGAAGCAGGAGAGTCCACCGAAAAGACCGCATTGTAAGCCTGCCCGTTCGCAGGGCGAGGTCTGTCGGAAAACACGGCTTTTGTACCTCTGACGCGGACTTGACGGTGGGCCTGGAGATCCTCATGCTTCCCTTTCGATTTCGACGCCTCCATCGGAAAGTGACTCGCTCCGGCTCAAAACCTGCGTGTCCCGAGGAACAAACATGATTCTCGCCTTGTTAGGGGTGTTGATGATGCTCTCGACCGATCTGCCGGTCGGCTCTTCGCCGAAGCCGGTCGCACTGTCGCACTTTCCTGATCGGGAACACGCCTTTGTGTGGCGGAACTGGTCGCTGGTCCCTACCGCGCGGCTGGCCCGCACGCTCGGCGCGTCCGAGGCGGAGGTGGTTCGGATGGGCAGGGCGATGGGACTGAACGCCCCCCCGAAAATCTCCGCAGATCAGCAGCGACGCTCCGCGCTGACCGTGATTCGACGCAACTGGCATCTCCTCCCGTACGACCAACTGCTCTCCGTACTCCAGTGGACGCCGGAGCATCTCGCCTTCACGCTTCAGGAAGACGACTTCCTGTACATCAAACTCGGCAGTCTGAAGCCGAACTGCCCGCCCCTGCACTACCACGCTCCCGATGCGGCGACCCGAAAGCGTGAGGCGGAGATCGCACAGGTCGTGCAGGAGAGTTTTCCGCACGGCCTGCCGCCTGCGACCTCCCCGCTATTCCACTTTGTGTCCGAGTTGCAGCAACCGGTCGCCATGCCTCCTGCAACGCAGAATCGGTTCAGCCCACGGTTCTGCTACTCCTACTTTGCGCTGTATGGCGACCCTCTCCTCGATACGCAGGCCGATCCCTACCCGGACGGCTACCTGAAGCAGATGGCGGCGGCTGGAGTGACCGGGGTGTGGCTCCAGGGCGTGCTGCCGAAACTGGCGCCCTTTCCCTGGGATCCCGCGCAGAGCGAGCACTATCAGAAGCGACTGGAGAACCTGCGCAAATTGACGGCGCGTGCGAAGCGGCACGGAATCGGCGTCTATCTCTATATGAACGAGCCGCGTTCGCTCCCGTTGGCGTTCTTTACGACCCATCCGGAACTGCGTGGTGCGGTGGAGGGCGACCATGCCGCGCTCTGCACCAGCAGCCCGGAGGTGCAGCACTACCTGACGGATGCGGTCGCGACGGTATGCCGGGCCGCGCCCGATCTCGCCGGGATCTTCACCATCACCGCCTCCGAGAATCTGAGCAACTGCTGGTCGCATGGGGGTGGGGCAGGCTGTCCGCGCTGCGGCGCGCGCACTTCGGCGGAAGTGATCGCCGAGGTCAACCGCCTTCTGCTTGACGGCATCCGGCAGGCGCATAGCGGCGCGCGGCTGATCGCCTGGGATTGGGGTTGGCCGGAGGCTGCAGCCCACGCCATTATTGACCTGCTGCCCTCCGATGCGACCCTGATGAGCGTGAGCGAATGGGATCTGCCCATTGTACGCGGCGGGGTCAACAGCGTTGTCGGCGAATACTCCCTCTCCTCCGTCGGCCCTGGCCCACGCGCGCAGCGGCACTGGGGCTGGGCGCATGACCGGGGTCTGAAAACCCTCGCCAAGATCCAGGCGGCCAACTCCTGGGAGCTATCCGCCGTTCCGTATGTGCCCGCCGTGGAGAACACGGCGCACCACGCCGCGAATCTGCGCGATGCCAACATCGATGGGCTGATGCTCGGGTGGACGCTGGGGGGATATCCCTCTCCCAATCTGGAAGTGGTCGCAGAGGTCGGAAGCGGGGCGTCGGAAGAGGAGGCGCTGCGCCGGGTGGCGGTGCGGCGCTACGGCGCTGAGGCCGCGCCCTCCGTGGTCAAGGCATGGAAGGCGTTCAGCGCGGCGTTCCGGGAGTTTCCGTTCCATATCGGCCTGGTCTATACCGCTCCCATGCAGTTCGGCCCGTCCAATCTGCTGTGGGGCGAACCGACCGGCTACCACGCCACCATGGTCGGCTTCCCCTACGACGACCTGGACGCATGGCGGGCCATCTATCCGCCCGAGGTCTATATCGGACAGTTCGAGAAGGTCGCAGACGGCTTCGATCACGCCCTGAACGATCTGCGCAACAGCGCATTTAAGAAACTCTCCGCCCGCGAACGCAATGCTCTGGAGTCCGAACTGCGGATCGCCGAAGCCGCGGCCCTCCACTTCCGGAGCACTGCCGATCAGGCCCAATTTGTCGTCCTGCGGCGCGCCTTGCAGGCTGCGCAGACGGCCGAAGCGGCCCATCCGATCCTCGCAGGCCTCAGGACGGTGCTGGACCGGGAGATCACCACCGCGACACGCCTCTACACCCTCCAGAACCAGGACTCGCGCATCGGATTCGAGGCGTCCAACCAGTACTACTACGTTCCGAGCGATCTCCTCGAAAAGATCGTGAACTGCCGCGACCTGCGCGACCGCTGGCTGCCCGCCTGGAAACCCCCGCTCACCGGATCGCAGCCTTGACCGCCTCGATTTGATCGACCTGCTCCTGCGTCCTTCCATGATCCGAGTGATCGCCGACCATAGTTTATGCGCGAATCACAAATGCTATGTGACTCACATCACAGAACTCAACGGGGATCTCTCTTATAATGGGTTCAGCACAAGGAAGGATGATACCAGAATGAGATCCCCGCTCCCGTTTCTCGCACTCACGCTGTTGGCGCAGGTAAGCGCCTCCAATCTCGCGTCGAGCCGCGGTCTGCCGCAAACCAATGTAGTACGCGCCGGCGCCGAAATCTCGATGCTCGTCCTCGCCGGTCAGGCGAACAGATGGGTCAACTATTCGGTTCCGGATGGCACGTACACGGTCAAGTTTCCGGGCAAACCTGAGGAAGAGACCAAGGTCATTCCGAGGCAGCTAGGACCCGCCAAGATTCTCACCGTATTCTACAGGGCCGATGGGGATAGGCGTCTCTATTCCGTGACGCGAACGCAATTTAAGCCCGATCCGCGTGATTCCACCTCGTTTGTCGAGGTGAGTATCGCGGGTACCGTCCATGGGTTGACGAAGGAGGGGAGAGGCACCATTTCCCAGGAGACCAGGATCAGTTATAAGGGGGTGTTCGGCAAGCAGTTGACTTTGAAAACGAAATTGGGAAAGCAAAAGGTCCGCATCTTCGCAGTAAACGGCGGCGCAATAGCGAACATCTATTTGGTGGCCGTACGCGACAATACCGGGAAGGTCGATGACGCGCAGACGAACGCCTTCCTGGATTCGTTCGCGTTCCAACCGCACTAATCCGTTGAGGCTCTCGTGTACTACTAATTTGTGACTCGCGTCACAGAAATCTCCAGGATTTCTGCCGTATAATGAGTTCAGCAAAGATTGCTGAACACCGTGCCGTGAAGCGCCTCATTCGGCAGGCGACAAGGAAGGATGACACCAGAATGAGATCCCCGCTCCCGTTTCTCGCACTCACGCTGCTGGCGCAGATAAGCGCCTCCAATCTCGCGTCGAGCCGCGGTCTGCCGCAAACCAATGTAGTACGCGCCAGTACCGAAATCTCGGTGGTCGCCCTCGCCGGTCAGGCGAACAAAGGGTACACGTACTCGGCCCCGGATGGCACTTACACAGTCAAGTTTCCGGGCAAACCCAGGGAAAGTTCCCAGACTGTACAGACCCAGGTGGGGCCGATCAATGTGGTTATGGTACTCTACGAAGCCGTAGGGGGTAAGCGTGGATATGCCGTGTCGAGCACGCAGTATAAGATCGACCCGCGTAAATACAATGTTGAGAAGGGTCTGAACGGCGCGAGAGATGGAATCGCGAAGAACCTGAATGCGACCGTCACCAAAGAGACCAAGATCAACTACAAAGGGACGCCGGGCAGAGAGATCTATTTGACGATGAAACAGGGAAAGACAAAAGTCCATCTCTATATCGTCAATGGCGGCAAAGGGCCGACCGTCTATCAGGCATTCGTCATGGACACGGCCGGCAATGTAGACGATACAGAAATAAAAGCCTTCCTGGATTCGCTCACGCTCAAGCTTCATTAAACAGCCATGGCTCTTGCTGCGTCGCAGCAAGAGCCATGATATGCAGAGGATCGACAGCGCAAGGGAGCGCGTGGTTGGGCCGAAGGCTAAGGTGGAACCCATCAAGGATGTCTGACCGGAAGATTTTGAACCGCTACCGAGACTCTGTCGCGTAGGCGATGGCTTGTTCGAGAGTCATCGTTCGTCCTGCCTCCCAGGCTGCCGCGAACGCTTCGACAGTCAGCGTGGCGCGGGCAGCGACTGCCGTGCGCTCATACTCGGCCGGAACGGCCACGGACAGGGTATGTCCCAGGGGCGCGCACACCGTCTCCACAGCACCTAGCAGCAGCACCGCTCGCTCATATTTCCCCTCTCGCCCCGCGAGCACCGCGAAATCCTCCAGCGATTGGGCGGTGGCCAGCAGATCTCCCCGTTCCAGGCGCAGCCGCAGGGTCTCGTGATAGAACACACCGGCCCGATGGTAATTTCCTGTCTCCCGCTCCACATGCCCCTGAAGGCCGATTGCGTGGATGAGGTAGCGATTCCCGGTCTCTCGGAACAGCGCCACACTCTCCTGCAATACCGACCGGGCCGCATCATAGTCGCCATCGGAACGAGCCACCCTTCCCAGGTAGTAGAGTGAAAAGGCGATTCCCACCTTGTCTCCCAACTCCCGCCGGATCGTCAGGCTCTCTCCAAACAACGTGCGGGCCGCGTCATTGTCGGCCCTATCGAGGGCCATACGCCCCAGGCCGAAGAGTGAGAGGCCAATGCCCCCTTTGTCTCCCAACTCTCGTCGGATCGCCAGACTCTTTTCAAACAGAGTACGGCCTGTAGTATGGTCGCCCTGGCTATAAGCTACACTTGCCAGACTGTAGAGCGAGAGGGCAAATGCCACTCTATCTCCCAATTCCCGCCGTATTATCAGGCTCTCTTCAAACAGAGCGCCGGCCGCATTATAGTCCGCCTGGCCAAAGGCAACGCGCCCGAGACCGAAGAGCGAGAGGGCGATGCCCGCTCTGTCTTCCAGTTCCCGACTTATCGCCAGGCTCTCCTCATGCAGAGTGCGGGCTGCGTTAAAGTCGCTCTTGCCATAGGCCAAATCCCCCAGGTTGTTGAGTGAAACAGCAAGACCCGTCCTATCTCCCAACTCGCGCTGGATCCCCTGCGCCTCCTCGTTGAGCGCTCCGGCGACCTCGTAGTCTCCCTGAAGGTGCGCCAGTGCGCCTGCCGCATTCAGCGTCTTCGCCCGCGCCGCCGTCGCCTCTTGCGCCCCCGCTCGTTTCAGTGCTCTCCCCAGGTACGCGCGCCCTTCATGGTAGTCGCCGCGCATGTCCCAAAACCGGTGCAGCGCCCCGGTCAGTTGCAGACCTTTCTGTGCTCCCAGGGCTTCCGTCTCACAATGGACCAGCGCTGCGCGCAGATTGTCGTGTTCCGTCTCCAGCCTTTGCAATCGGTTTGCCTGCTCGGCCCCTTTTAAGTGCGGCTCTGCCTCCTCTGCCAGACTGAGGAAGCAGTCTCGATGACGGTTTTTAACTGGCTCCGCCTCCCCATGCGCTTGTAATCCCTCCGCCGCATACTGACGTACCATCTCCAACAGACGGTAACGCCCTTCCAACGCTCCCCGTTCCTCAAACAGGATCAGCGACTTGTCCACCAGAGAGATCAGCAGGTGCTGCATATGCTTCTTCTCGATACTCTCCCCGGCACACACCTGCTCTGCCGCTTCCAGAGTACAGCCTCCGGCAAAGACCGAGAGGCGGCGCAGGAGCGACCGCTCCGGTTCGGTAAGCAGGTTATACGACCAGTCGAGGGTCGCCCGTAGTGTCTGCTGCCGCGCCTGCGCCGTGCGGCTTCCGACCGTCAGGAGACCCAGGTGGTCATCCAGACGCGCCGCGATCTGCTCGACGGTCATCGCGCGCACTCGCGCAGCCGCCAGTTCAATGGCGAGAGGGATTCCCTCCAGTTGTCGGCACACCTGCGCCACCAGGCGTGTATTGCCGGGTGTCAGATCGAAGCTCCTCTGCGCTGCCTGCGCCCGTTCGACAAACAACTGCACGCTCTCGTAGCCCATCAGCACACGGATTAAGGCAGAGTGGCCCTGGGGCAGACGCTTCGGATCCGGCACGGCCAGGACAGGTACCATCCAGACCGACTCTCCGGTGATCCCCAAAGCCTCTCTACTGGTAGCCAGGATCCGCACCTGCGCACACTCCCGCAGCAGATGGTCTATCAGATGGGCGCTGGCTTCCAGCAGATGCTCGCAGTTGTCCAGCACCAGCAACAGACGCTTCGCGCGCAGATGTTCGGCCACACTCTGCAAAGGCGTTCGCTCGCGCTCCTCTCTCAGCCCCAATGCAGCGGCGACCTGTGGTATCACCAGTCTGCTCTCCGAGAGCGCCTCCAGTGCTACCAGCCACACGCCATCCGGGTACTCCCCTACGACATCGTTCGCGACCTCCCGCGCCAGACGCGTCTTGCCGATGCCTCCTACCCCCGTCAAAGTCACCAATCGGGAACGCCGTACCTGGACGGCGACCTCCATCCGTTCGTCCTCCCGGCCCACCAGATCGGTCAGGGCATGGGGAAGGTAGCCTCTGACACTCGGGGCAAGGTCTGCCTCCACCGGAACTGCTGTGTGCGTGCTCGTCCTCTGATGCATGTCAGAACGCAGTCGTTGGTAAAGTGCGCTGGTCTTTTCATCGGGGATCGCTTTCGGATCGGCTCTGAGGACTTCCACAAACTCCCGGTAGACCCCCATCGCCGCATTGGTGTCACCACTCTTGGAGAGCGCCTCCATCCATCCCCGCCGCGCCTCTTCCCGCCAGGGATCCAGGCTCACTGCCCGACGGTAATAGCTGATTGCCACGCTATTATCCCCGCCGGACAGTGCGGCATCTCCCAGGAACTGAAGCGCCTGCAGGCAGTTCTGCTCACGTACGACGCGTTCCTGAAACACCCAGTCCTCGTTGCACCCCTCCAGCAACGGACCATGATAGAGCGCTGCCGCCGACGCTAGTTCCTGAAGATTCTGATTGTCAATGGCGGCATCGAAGGTGTGGACATCCACGTCTGCTCCCATGAGTTCCAGCACGAGCGTGTGGCGGTTCGGGGACTGGAGACGCTCCGCCTCACTTCCGAGCGCTTTCCGTAACTCCGTAAGAAGCGGACGCAGGTTGGCATACGCCTGGGGCTGATCCAGATCGGGCCAGAGCGTGGCGGCCAGCCATTCCCGCTCGACTGGTCGGTTCTGACGCAGGGTCAGCAGGGCCAGCAGCCAGAGTACCTTACGCGAGCGTAGCGCGGGCAAGGGCTGACCGTGCACCAGCACCTGCATCGGTCCAAAGAGGCGGATGGTAAGCGCAGCAAAGGATGTTTCCGGTTCTTCCATGAGGGAGATGTTCCTCCAAATCTGGACAGTGCGGGCAAAATACGGCTTGCCCGCTTTTTAAATCAGGGTACGGAACGTTTTGCCTTCTTCCAGTGCGTAGGCGACGGCTTCTTCCAGAGTCATCGTTCGCCCTCCCTCCCAGCCTGCCATAAAAGCTATCTCTCCGACGATTGCGCAGGCGGCTGTTACATCGTGGTCGTATGCTTCTCGCGCTCTGGGCGGCAGCGGCGCCCCCATCTGTTCCCGCAACGCGCTTGCCGCTCCCCACAAACGAACCGCCCTCTGCATTCCCACTCCCGTCTCCTGAAAGGTCTCGGTCGTTTCCATCGAATCTGTGGCGGCAGCCGTCTCTACGGCGATCAGCGCGGCGAAGGACTCCAGAAAGCAGATCATGCCTGGCTTGCATCCGGTCTTCCGCCATAGTGCCAGGCTCTCTCCGTAGTGGATCCGTGCGGCAGTATAGTCGCCCTGCTTGCGTTTCTGAATTCCCAGGCTCAGGAGGGAGGCGGCGAGCCCCATCGGTTCTCCGATCTCCCGTCGGATCGTCAGGCTCTCCTCGTGGTAAACTCGCCCGGCCGCATCGTCGCCCCGGTTGTAGGCCATCTCCCCCAGATTGTAGAGGGTGGCTGCCATCCCCGGTCGATCTCCGACCTCCCGATGGATCTCCAGGCTCTCCTCCAGATAGGAGTGCGCAGCAATATCGTCGCTCCGATGAAAGGCTACATTTCCCAGTTCATTGAGGGTGGACGCCGTCCCCTGCCGATCTCCCATCGCTCGTCGTGTCTCCAGACTCTCCTCCAGATAAGCGCGTGCCGCAACATAGTCGCCCTGCTCGCAGGCTAAATTCCCCAGATCGTCGAGGGTGGAAGCGATCCCCAGCCGATCTCCGATCTCTCCTCGGATCTCCAGGCTCTCATCATAGTAGCGGCGCGCGGCCACATAGTCGCCCTGAATGCGTTCCTCACCCCCCAGGTTATTGAGGCAGATGGCGATACTCTGCCGATCTCCGATCTCTCGATAGAGGGACAGGCTCTCTTCATAGTAAGCGCGCGCAGCAGTAGCGTCGCCCAAACTGGAGGTCACATTTCCCAGGCAGTTGAGGGCAGCGGCGATCCCCATCGGGTGTTCGAGTTCCCTGAGGATCTCCAGACACTCTTCAAAGCAGGCGCGCCCCACAGCGTAACTGCCCTGAATGCTGGCCATCATCCCTGCCCCGATGAGGCCCCGCGCTCGTGCCACCGTTCGCTCCTGCGCTCCCCTGGACTTCAGGGCTGCCTTGCACCAGGCCTGCCCCTCCGTCAGATACCCGCGCGTACTCCAGAACGGCAGCAAAGCGCCGCAGATAAGCAAGGGAATGGGGGAGTACGGCAGGGATTTGCCTCGGCGACCTTCATTCTCTTCCTCCCCTTTCAGGCTCCAGTCCAGAGCGGCCCGCAAATTCCCATAGTCGTTATCCAAACGCGTCAGCCACACCTCCTGCTCCGCCGTTGCTAATGCCTGCTCCGCCGCTTCCGCAAATGTCAAACACCACGCCCGATGGCGGCTCTTTACCGCCTCTTCCTCACCACTCGTTTGCAATCCCTCAGCGGCGTACTGGCGCACCATCTCCAACAGACGGTAACGCCCCTCGGATGGATCTCGTTCCTCGAAAAGGGCCAGGGACTTGTCCACCAGGGAACTCAACAGGTTTTGTACATGACTCTCCTCAACACGCTCCCCGACACACACCTGCTCCGCTGCTTCCAGTGTGCAGCCTCCCGCAAAGACCGAGAGGCGCCTCAGCAGCGATCGCTCCGGTTCGGTGAGCAGGTCATACGACCAGTCCAATGTGGCCCGCAGTGTCTGCTGACGCGCCTGCGCCGTACGACTACCAGCCGTCAGCAGACCCAGATGGTCATCCAGGCGCGAGGCGATCTGCTCGACGGTCATCGCGCGGACTCTTGCCGCCGCCAGTTCGATGGCGAGGGGAATGCCCTCCAGTTTTTGGCATGTCTGCGCCACCATCCGTGCATTGCTGCCCGTCAAATCGAAGGTCTTCTGTACCGCCTGCGCCCGCTCGACAAAGAGTTGAACGCTCTCGTAGCCCCTCAGCACCCGCAGCAGGGTAGTCTGTCCCTGGGGCAGATGCTCCGTATCCGGAACGGTTAAGATCGGTACACTCCACACGGTCTCTCCCATGATCCCTAGCGCCTCCCGACTGGTGGCCAGGATCCGCACCTCTCCACACTCCCGCAGCAGGTGGTCTGCCACCTGAGCGCTGGCTTCCAGCAGATGCTCGCAGTTATCCAGCACCAACAGCAGACGCTTTGCCCGCAGATACTCCGTCACACTCTGCAAGGGGGTTCGGCCTCGCTCCTCTTTGAGGCCAAGTACCGAGGAGATCTGGTGCGCCACCATGCTGCCGTCGGCAATCGCCTCCAAGGCAACCAGCCACACCCCATCCGCATACTCGCCGGCCACCTCACCCGCAACTTCTCGCGCCAGACGGGTCTTACCGATCCCTCCCAGGCCGGTGAGCGTAACCAATCGAGCACGCCGCAGTTGCAGCGCCACCTCCGTCCGTTCGTCCTCCCTGCCCACCAGATCCGTCAGGGGATGGGGAAGATAGCCGTTGACCACCGGGGCCACGATTGTATGGGGCGTGACCACGCCCTGCGTATCCGCCCTCAGACGTGTCTCAGATCGCAGTCGCTGATAAAGCGTGGTCGTCTGCGCATCGGGAACGGCTTTCGGATCGGCTCGGAGAACTTCCAGATACTCCCGATAGACCTGGAGTGCGGCATTGGTGTCCCCGCTCTTTGCCAGAGCCTCCATCCAGCCTCGTCGTGCTTCTTCCCACCAGGGATCCAGACTCACCGCCCGGTGGTAGTAGCCGATGGCTTTGGAATAGTCTGGTTCGGATAGAGCGGCATCGCCGAGTGTCTGAAGCGCTTGCAGGCAGTGCTGCTCCCGAACGGCGCGTTCCTGAAACACCCAATCCTCGTTGCACCCCTCCAGTAGCGGGCCCCGATAGAACGCTACCGCCGACGCTAAGTCCGAGAGACGATTACCGGCTATGGCGGCATCGAATCTGTGGATATCGACATCGGCGCCCGTAAGTTCGAGCAACAGCGTGTGGCGACTGGGAGAGCGCAGACGCTCTCCTTCCTGTCCGAGCGCCGTGCGCAGTCCGTTGAGGATTACCCGCAAGTTGGCATAAGCCTGACTCTGATCCAGGTCGGGCCAGAGCGTACCGGCCAGCCACTCCCGCTCGACCGGCCGGTTCTGACGCAGGGTCAGAAGGGCCAGTAGCCAGAGTATCCTGCGAGAGCGCAGAGGAGGCAGGGGTTGACCCGCTACCCGTACCTGCATCGGTCCAAAGAACTGGATGGAAAGCCCGGCGATGGGAGTTTTCGGTTCGGCCATGATCGTGATGGTTTCTCCTTCCCTGGACGCAGTGGGCGAAGTACCTCTCCGTCCATGTTTCTAATTCGGGGTCGGGAACGGTTTTCCTGCTTCCAGTTAATGCTGCGCCGAATGCTTATCCGAGATAATGGAACTGCTTCGACCGGAAGCAACTCGATTTGGAAGGAGACCCCGTATGAGACGAATCGCTCTATTGCTGGCTGCGCTGGTGACGCCTGCCTGCCTGGTTGTCTGCACCATCCCCGTAGCCGGATACGCGAATGGAGAGGCCGCTGAGATCTTTGGAGGCAAACTCCCCCGCGGATACCGTGACTGGAAGTTGATCTCAGTAGCTCGCGAAGAAGGCGACCTTGACGACGTCCGCGCTGTTCTGGGCAACGATGTCGCGATCAAAGCCTACCGACAAGGGAAGCTTTCGTTTCCGGACGGCGCCATTATTGCCCGCCTCGCCTGGAGCTACCTCCCGTCGGAAGAGAACAATAGGGTCTTTGGCCACCCCCAATCTTTCGTCGCAGGGCCTCCTAAGAACGGGGTTCAGTTTATGGTCAAGGACTCCAAAAAATACGCATCGACCGGTGGCTGGGGGTTCGCTCAATTCAACGACGGCAAGCCTGTGGGCGAGGGCGCGCTCAAAAGCTGCTTTCCCTGCCATGCGGAAATCAAGACTCGCGACCTGATTTTCACCCACTACGCACCGTGATGCCGATCATCACGGCAGAAAGGAATGAGACGATGACCACGCGCAACTCAACCGCAGCTTCCGGCCTGTCACGCTGGATTATGCTCCTCAATGGTATGGCAATGGCGATCCTTGCAGCGCTCTCGCCCGCGACGGCAGCCGGCGTTCGAAAAGAGACACCCGGAAAAAAGACGGCCAGAATGACAACCAGTCTGGCCCAGCCCCATACGTCCCGGCGCTCTACCGCAGACGCCATCCGACCCTTTCACATCCATGTGCCGGACGAGGCACTCACTGATCTCCGCCGACGCATCGCTGCAACACGATGGCCGGATAAGGAGACGGTCCACGATAGGTCGCAGGGGGCGCCGTTGGCCGAGTTGCAGGCGTTGGTTCGGTACTGGGGCAGCGGCTACGACTGGCGTAGAGCGGAGGCGAAGTTGAATGCCCTGCCGCAATTCACGACGAACATCGACGGTCTCGACATTCACTTCATCCACGTCCGTTCGCGGCATAAGAACGCGCTTCCGTTGATTATCACGCACGGATGGCCCGGCTCGGTCTTCGAGCAGATCAAACTTATCGGCCCGCTCACCGATCCAACAGCGTTCGGAGGCCGGGCGGAGGACGCCTTCGATGTCGTGATTCCGTCGTTGCCGGGCTACGGCTTTTCGTCGCAGCCGACTGAGGCCGGATGGGGGGCGGATCGGATCGGCCGCGCGTGGGATCTTCTCATGACGCGGCTGGGGTATTCACACTACGTCGCGCAGGGCGGAGATTGGGGGGCGGTCATCGTCGAGGCCATGGGGCGGCAGGCGCCGACGGGACTGCGCGGTATCCACACCAATTTGCCGGCGACCGTACCGAACGAGGTAGGCGCGGCGCTTGCCGGCGGCGGGCCGGCGCCGACGGGAATCTCCGAGCAGGAACGCGCGGTATTCAACTCCCTGAAAACATTCGGTCAGAAGGGGGGACTGGCCTATGTGACGATGATGGGTGCGCAGCCGCAGGCCGTCGGCTACGGCCTGACGGATTCCCCCGTCGGCCTCGCGGGATGGATGCTCGTGCACCCCGGATTTGCGGAGTGGACGTACGGCAAGGATCCCAAACAGTCACCGACGAAGGACGAGGTGCTCGACAACTTCACGCTGTACTGGCTGACCAACAGCGCGGCCTCTTCCGCGCGGATCTACTGGGAGCAGCGCGAAAAAAGCGTGATCGGTGCGTCCGCGCAGAAGACCGATGAGATCTCGGTGCCGGTGGCCATCACGGTGTTTCCGGAAGAGGTCTATCGCGCCCCCGAAACATGGGCCAGGCGTGCCTTCCGCAACCTGATCTACTTCCACGAAGCCGACAGGGGCGGTCACTTCGCGGCATGGGAGTATCCGGAACTGTTCGCGACGGAACTGCGCGCAGCGTTCAAGTCACTGCGATAGTACCGCGTCACGAGCAGGACTGCCATCGGCAGCAAGAAAGGAGAACAACCTCATGATGAACCGTGCAGAAGTCGAACAGATCGACATGAAACTTGAAGTCGTGGTACTCGGCGTTTCCGACGTCGACCGCGCGAAGGCGTTCTACGTGAATCTCGGCTGGAGGCTTGACGCCGACTTCGTGATTAGCGAGGAGTTCCGCGTCGTTCAGGTGACGCCGCACAACTCGGCAGCGTCGATCATTTTCGGGAAGGGAGTCACGCTGACCCGACCAGGCTCCATGAACAATCTCACCCTCGCTGTGAACAACGTCGATGCGGCCCGCAACGACCTGATCGCCCGCGGCGTCGATGTGAGCGAGGTATTCCACTTCGCCGGCGGTCCCTTCAACACCGCTGCGGAGAACCCACGCGTCGTCGGGCACGACCCGCAAGGCCGTTCCTACTTCTCGTTTGCCTCGTTCGAGGATCCGGACGGGAACGGTTGGCTGCTTCAGGAGATCCCGACGCGACTTCCCGGTCGGGAGTGGAAGTTGCCGGGAGCGCCAGGAACGGACGTGGCAGCCCTGGCCGAACTCCTCCACGAGACGGCGGAGCGCCACGACCAGTACGAGAAGACCCACCCGGAACACCCGTGGTGGGACTGGTACGCAGCCTACCTGAGCGCGCGTCAGAACGGCAGCCGTCCGGCGGAGTCCACCGCCGCCGCCGACCGTTACATGGAGGACGTCCTGAAGCGTCGGAGCAAACCGTGACCATCGCCATCACGGTCTCTCCGATAGGAAGGGATGCGCAGACGATGGCCGCGGCGAACTGCGTCCATCGTCTGCTCAGATCGGCATAGGCTTCAGTGCGTAGTTCAAAAGGTATCCCTGATCTTCTGCTGTCCATGTTTTTCACAGGGATCTGTCCACACCGTTGTCTATGGTCGTCCCCTATACTGGATACGCAGGACGCAATCAGGAACCGGCAAAGGAGCCGGGTTGCGACAGACAAAGGAGTGTTTGAAAATGCGTATCCGTATTTCTCGTATTCTGGGCGCGGCAGTCATGTTGACGGCCTCCCTATGTTCACTTACGCCCGCCGTCGCTCAGATCAGGGCGAACAGCCTGAATGGTGGCAGCGGCAACGGCGGTTCGATATACCCGCTGCCTCTGACCTACCATGTGTATGATCTGGGCACTTTCGGGGGAACCACCAGCAACGCCTATGCCATCAACAACAGCAATCAGATCGTCGGTTACTCCACACTGTATACCGGCGGGTGGTATCTCTCGCCCACGCACGGTTTTCGTCACAATGGGACCACTCCCCTGAACCAGAATTCGGACGACCTCTATACCCTCGGCGGAGCGAACAGCGTCGCCTACGGCATCAACAGTCAGGGGACGGTCGTCGGAACCGCGCAGGACAAGAACGGGACTTACGAGGCGTTCCGGCATGTCGGTGCGGGCGCACTCAACCCCACCAGCATCTATCAGGGACTCTTCGACGATTTTGGGGATCTCGGCGAAGGCGCGAACCTGCCCAACGACGGGTACGCGGTCGCGACCGGCATCAACGACAACGATAATTTTGTCGGCTATAGCGTTCCCCTGATCGGAATGGCGGCGTTTATGCACCGGAGCGGACAGGGTGCGCTCTTCAACCGCCTGCTCTATATGATCGCGCCTCTGGAGACCAGTTATGCCTACGGCGTCAGCACCGTCGGGGGCACCAACAACCAGGGCGTGACCGTGGGGATGTCCAGGCCGAATTCGAATAGCCCGTACCACGCGATGGTCGTCGGGAACGGCACCTGGAATCAGTGGAGCGATATGGGCACTCTGGGCGGCAGCACCAGCAGCGCGCTTGCCGTCAACAACAAAGGCGTCATTGCCGGGTGGTCGGAGCTGTTTCCCGGCTTTTCGGTGCGCCATGCGTTCCGGCATGTGTCGCCCAACCAGCCGATCACAGTGAACGGAGCCGGAACTCTCAACGACTTCACCGACGACCTGGGGGTGATCGACGGGGCCAACAGCGAAGCCCATGCCATCAACAAATACAACGTCGTCGTAGGCAAATCGGACTGGTCCGGTGCCGGCACGCACGCGTTCTTCTACGACACCAGCATGAACGACCTGAACAACTATCTGGATGCGAGCAGCACCGCGTGGAACCTCACCGAAGCCAACGGCATCAACGACGCCGGTGTAATCGTAGGCCAGGGCATCATCAACGGCGTGGCTCATGCCTTCGTCGCCGTTCCCAATCCGCGCTGGCCCTTCATCCTGCTGCCATAACGCGCTCCCTCAGATCTCGCAAGCAGTTCGGAAAACCGCTCTCTTTCCAATCAGGCAAGAGAGCGGTTCTGTCTATATCGGTGAGTTGGCCACACTGAGGCCCTGAACCACTCCTGAAAAAGGGTATGCTATCCCAGTAACGTTGTTTGAGGAGTGACACGTTGAAACGATATGGTTCACCGTTTGTTGGACTCGCGTTGATTTGCGCTGTGAGCGCCCAGAGCGCGCGAGCACAAAGTGTCAGACCGGCTGCCGTTGCCGTCTCCCCGGTCGCACCGCACCTGCATGGATCCGGCAGTAGACCGAGCGTCCGGGACTTCGGCAGCCTGCCGCTCGCCTTCGAGCGCAATCAGGGGCAGACCGATTCGCAGGTCTGTTTCCTGACCCATACGAACGACAACACGCTTTTCCTCACCCCGTCCGAAGCCGTTTTCACCCGGACTATGAAGCCGGACCCGAGCCGAAAGGCAAAGGACGATCGCCTGAAAGGTCCGGCATTCCAACGGTCGGCAGACAGGACTGTGCGCGTTGCGGTACGGATGCAGTGGATCGGCTCGAACCGGAGGGCGCGTATGATTCAGGAACAGCCTCTGCCCGGCAGGGTGAACTACCTCTTCGGCAGAGACCCGAGCCGGTGGCAGGCGGGGGTGCCTACCTTCGGCCGCATCGGTTTCAAGGGGGTTTATCGAGGCGTAGACCTGGTCTACTACGGCAATCAAAGGCATCTGGAGTACGACTTTGTGGTGGCTCCCCATGCCGATCCGAAGCAGATCCAACTCCGTTTTGCAGGCGCGCAGGGAGTGCATCTGAATGGGGCGGGAGAGTTGATCGTGGGGACGCCGGGAGGCGCGCTGAGGTGGCGCAAGCCGGCCGTCTATCAGCAGAGCGCGACCGGCAAGCAGGCCGTGACCGCGCGTTTTCGGCTGAAACCACTGCCGCACGGTCAGACCGGGGTCTGCTTTGCGCTGGGTCGCTACGATAATGCGCGCTCCCTGGTCATCGATCCCGTACTGGCTTACTCCACCTATCTCGGAGGGAATGGAGCCAATGGAGGAGACTTTGCGACCGGGATCGCCGTCGATAGTTCCGGGAGCGCCTATGTCACCGGCTACACCGGCTCCCCCGACTTTCCGACGACCGCCGGCGCGTTCCAGAGCACGAACAAGGGAAGTCTCTCCCATACCAATGCGTTCGTGACGAAGTTGAATCCTGCCGGCACCGCGCTCGTCTACTCGACCTATCTGGGCGGAAGCACCTCCGACAATGCGAATGCGATCGCCGTAGACAGCGCGGGAAACGCCTATATTACCGGGCGCGCCTTCTCTGCGGACTTTCCGGTTACCGTCGGCGCATTCCAGCCCACCCTCAAGTCGAACCATAACGCCTTCGTGACGAAACTGAACCCCAGCGGAGCGGCGCTGCTCTACTCGACCTTTCTGGGCGGCAGCGGCAGCGACAGTACAGTGGCGATCGCCATCGATGCCGCCGGTCACGCCTTTGTCACCGGGCACACGGTCTCTTCGGACTTCCCCACGACGGCGGGCGCTTTCCAGACCGTGAACAGATCGCCTGTGGGCGGCAACGCGTTCGTCTCGGAACTCAATCCCGCCGGATCTGCACTGGTCTACTCGACCTACCTGGGCGGGACCAGCGTACTGGGAGACTATGGGAAGGGGATCGCGGTAGACGCCGTCGGCAGCGCGTATCTCGTCGGTGATGCCTTTTCCGCCGACTTTCCAAGTACGCCGGGGGCGTATCAGAGTGCGAGAAAATCGCTCAACAGCTCCAACGCCTTTGTGACCAAATTCAACGCCACCGGCACGGGGCTGGTCTACTCGACCTACCTGGGCGGCAGCGTTCAGGACAACGGCAACAGCATCGCCCTGGATGGCAGCGGCCAGGCCCACATCGCCGGAAATACCCTCTCTATGGACTTTCCGACCACCCCCGGCGCTTTCCAGCGTGCGAGCAGGACGCCGTCGGCAAGCGTGGTCAATGCGGTTGTGACGAAGCTGAATGCGAGCGGAACCGCTCTGGTCTACTCCACCTATCTGGGAGGAACCGCGGGAACCTACACCTATCGTCTGGTTCTCGACAACCGTGGCAATGCGGTCCTGACCGGCTACACCGATGCGACGGACTTCCCCACAACGGTCGGCGCCTATCGACGGTCGGGAGTGGGGGCGACCGCCGGTAAAACGCACAGTTATGTGACCCGGCTCAATACCTCCGGTTCCGCACTGGCCTATTCGACCTATCTCGGCGGAACCGGGGGAGACTTTGCCGGTGCGCTCGCCGTAGACGGCAATGGAGACGCCTATATCGCAGGGTACACCGGTTCCGCCGACTTTCCGGTCACCTCCGGCGCGCTACAGACGGTGAATAAGGCGCTCGCAGCGGCCACGTCCAATGCGTTCGTCACGAAACTGGCGCCCAGGTCGGTTTTCCCGGATTTCGACGCGGACGGAGGCGCGGATCTGCTCCTCCAGAATGTCTCTTCCGGCATCATCACAGCGTGGTTCATGAGCGGCACGCACCGGCTCGGAGGTGTCGATCTCTCCCTGACGCCTCCGTCGGGCTACACCCTGGTGGGAACCGGAGATTTCCGCGGCGACGGCACGATTGCTCTGGTGCTGCAGAATCGCGGCAACAATGCGATCGTCCTGTGGTACACCGGAGGCGCGAATCATGCCACGATCACCGGGGGCGAATACGTCAGCGTGATCCCGGTGAGCGGCTGGAGTGTGGTCGGCGTCGGGGACTTCAACGCAGATGGCAGATCGGATCTCGTCTTTCAGAACCAGTCCACCAATCAGATCGCGATCTGGCTGATGAGCGGCCCTCTCTACCAGGGAGGCGTCCTGATGCCCTCTGTTCCGCTGGCCGGGTGGAGAATCGTGGCAACCGGGGACATCGATGGGGACGGGTTTACAGATCTGATCTTTCAGAACCAGACCACGGGCCAGATCACGCTCTGGTACATGAACGGCACGACCTACGTCGGCGGCAAACTGATGACAGCGGTTCCGGCTCCAGGCTGGCAAATGGCAGGAGCAGGCGACTACAACCGAGACGGGTACTTCGACCTCGTGCTGCAGAACCAGACCAGCAACCAGGCGGTGGTGTGGTATCTGCAGAATGGGGCCTATGTGGGAGGAGATCTCCTCTCCGTAGCTCCGCCGCCCGGCTGGAAGATCGCAGGCCCGCGCTGATACAGGCGCGTACGTGAACAGAAGGAGAAGTGTGGTGATGTCTACCAGCAACGAGGAAGCATTGGATGCTCGGAACCCGAAGGTGCGCGTGCATCGTTTTGCGTTGTCGGTCTCCGGCGGCGTTGCGCTCGGCTCGTATGAGGCGGGGGTGTTGACGCAGTTGTATCGTGACCTGGTTGTCTTCAATGCGCAGATGCAGGGCAAGGCGCAGGTCAGTATCGACGTGATCGCCGGAGCCTCGGCAGGCTCGATCACCGGGTTGATTCTGGCGCAGGCTCTCTCTCTGGGCAGCCCCCCGGCACTGTTGGAGAGCCATATGCGCACCTGCTGGGTCGATCTGCTCGATATTCACCATCTGTTGACGCCTGCGGCGCAACCGAAGGACTCGGGCGGAGCCATCTTTACCGATGGGGTGGTGGACAAGATCATCGAGCAGGCGCTGGATCTGTCGCCCGTCGCTCCGGAGACTCCGCAGGAAACCGTCGCGCTCTGGATCACGATGACCAATCTGGACGGCATTCCCTTCGTGATCGACTTTGAACGCAAGGACGAGTATCACGCGCAGGTCACCACGCAGCTTTATGCGCTGGACTATAAGGACTATATTCCATTTCTCCTGGAGGGCAACCGGATCACGCAGGTCGAACAGCGCCTGATCGCTGCGGACGGCGTCGTCGATCCGTTGGGCTGGCGTCTGGCGGCGGAAGCGGCCCGAGCGTCGAGCGCATTCCCCATCGCGTTTCCCTGCCGATACCAGATGCGAAATCTGGAAGCCTACAAAGGGTACCGCGGTTTCGAGGATGCGCTGCAACAAGGTCTGGAGCAGAAAGCCGCGGATCCGACCCTGCACCCCACTCAGGAACTTCCCAAGAAGGCGACGCTGCAGTTTGTCGATGGGGGGCTGTTCAACAACGAACCGATCGGCAGAGCCATCGACGCGGTGGCCTGTGTCAATGCGAAGGATCCGAAGCGCAATCCCGCCAGAAAAGACCTCAACGACGGCAAGGCAGGCCGCAGCTTTTTGATGATCGAACCCGAGCCGCAACTGCCGGCGGCGATCGCCTCCGCGCTGTCGGCAGCGGTGATTCCTGCTGCCCCACTGCTGCCTCCTGCCACAGTGGCAAAGATCCTGTCTGCCTACTTCAATCACGCGCTGTATGACGACTTTAAGACCGCTCAGGAGACCAACACGGCGCTGGTAGAGATGCACAAGGCGCTCAAACATTTGGATACGTTATCTTTGCCTCAGGAAGTCGTGGACAGACTCAAACAGGACATTCTCAAAGCAGCGGGCCTGGACGACAAAGAGATCGTGACGCTGGAACGTATCCCGCAGGCGTCCGAACTGACAAGGCGGCTGGCAAGCGCTTTCGACGGACATTTCGGAGGGTTCCTGCGCCGGGACTACCGCGCGGCGGACTTCATCACCGGCAAGAACGAGGCGCGCGTCTGGCTGACAGAGTGGCTGACACAGTGGCTCAAAAGCCATGCCGGAGATGTCGGCCTGGATGGCAGGACGCATGACGAGATAAAAGCCTTCGTTGCGGATCGACTCGGCGAGGCCCCCGCGCCGCAGGACCCCCGCTTCAACGACCAGGGCGACCCGGATCCGAACGGACTGACCGCTATACAACTGGCCGCTGCCGCCTGGTTCCCGCGTGCCCCTGCCGACAGCGTGGAGCAGCGCGCGGCGCTCACGGAAGACCAGCGGCGCGCCATCGTCTCCGAGGCCGAACAGCGGCTCCATCAGCTCCTGGAGGTCTGGCTGCATCCGAACTGGCTGGGAGAGGTCGTGCTGAATCACGGGATCGACTGGTGGCTCGACCATAAATATATCAAGCCACCCGAATAACCGGGGCGAAGGGGCCGTCAATCGCCGATCAGTAACCGGCGACTTCGAGGACGGCCTCGGCAAACGCCTGCGGGGCCTCCTGCGGCAGATTGTGCCCGATCCCGCCCGAGATGAGTTTGTGAGTATATTTGCCCGAGAATTTCTGGCGGTAGGCCGCGCTCTCCGGGTGCGGCGCTCCGTTCGCATCCCCTTCCAGAGTGATCGTCGGCACACCGATGACCGGACCTGCGGCCAGGCGCTTTTCGAGAGCGTCGTATTTCGGCTCGCCTTCCGCCAGGCCGAGCCGCCACCGGTAGTTGTGGACCACGATGGTGACATGGTCCGGGTTGTCCAGAGAGGCCGCGCTGCGATCGAAGGTGGCCGCATCGAAGTTCCATTTCGGCGACGCGAGCTGCCAGATGAGCTTCGCAAAGTCGTGCCGGTATTTGTCGTAGCCTGCCCGTCCGCGCTCGGTGGCAAAATAGTACTGATACCACCAGGCGAGTTCCGCTGTTGGCGGCAGCGGCGTCTTCCCGGCTTCCTGGCTGCCGATCAGATACCCGCTGACCGAGACCAAAGCTCTGCACCGCTCCGGCCAGAGCGCCGCGATGATGTCGGCTGTTCGCGCCCCCCAATCGAAACCGGCGAGGATCGCCTTATCGATCTTGAGAGCGTCCATCAGAGCGATGATGTCGGTCGCGAGGGCCGCAGGCTGCCCATTGCGGAGGGTTGCGCCGGAACGAAAGTGTGTCGTGCCATAGCCGCGTAGATACGGGACGACCACCCGATACCCCTTCGCCGCCAACAGAGGGGCGACATCGACAAAGCTGTAGATGTCGTAGGGCCAGCCGTGCAGGAGAACGACCGCCGGCCCATCGGCAGGACCCACTTCGGCGTATCCCACATGCAGGAGACCGGCATCGATCTGCTTGAGCGCACCGAAGGAAGTGTGCTCCCCGCGTTTGATGATGGGCGCAGCCGTCGGTTTTGCCGTCTCTGCCTGCGCGTCCGTAGAGCCGAACATGTCGAGTTGCGTGGCGGCAAGCGTCATGGCTGCACTGCCGAGTAGGTGGCGACGTTGCGGGTTGAATGGTTCGTACATCGATAAATCTCCCTGGTTAGAAAGTGGTTGGTACACTTGCGTCTAAACAGCGCAGTTCCTTCGTAGTTTGTGCTTACGGGTTGAAACCCCGCGCTGAAATGGGAAGTCCGCCTTCGCGGACTCAAGACAGGAAGCGCATTGGAGTCCACGAAGGTGGACTTCCCGTATCAGAACGGCACTTCAGTGCCGGGAAAAGTATGAACGGACTATGCGGGGCTGTTCAGATATCCAGGACCACATTCGCGTTCGGCTGTGAGCAACAGACAAGCACATTACCGGGTGCGGGGCGTTCGATTGGTTCGGGGCCATATTGGATCGACCCGCTAATCAGACCAGTCACGCAGGTGTGGCACACTCCGCTCCGGCACGACCATCTCACCGAGACGTCGCAGGCTTCCGCTAACTCCAGCAAACTCTCGTATTTAGGGTCCCAGGCTACCGTCAGTCCGCTGCGCACAAAGGAGACGGATGGACCCGGTCCCGGCGGCCCTCCCGGCAGGTGAGGCGTGTGAACGACCGCTGCCATACCCGGTGTAATGGAGTCGAGCGCGCCGAAGATTTCCAGATGTACATGCTCGGAACCTACTCCCCATATCTGAAGGCCGCTGCGCATGTTTTGTAGGAAGGCAGGCGGGCCGCAGAGATAGAAGTCGGCATCGCGCGGTACGTTCAGCTTTTCGAGCAGAGCAACGTCGATATGCCCGGAAGCATTGAAATCGACACCTTCCCGGTCGGCAGGAGCCGGACGGCTGTACAGGATGTAGTCCCGTCCGCGAGGGATCTGTTGCAGCAGAGCGCGTGATTCTGCCGCGAAGGGGTGATTCTCGCGATTGCGCGCTCCCTGGATCCACCAGACTACTCGCGAAGACGCCTCTGCAGCAAGCGCGTGCAGCATCGCCAACACCGGGGTCGCGCCGACACCCGCGCTGAGCAGCACCACCGGGCCATCACCGGGCTGTAAGGTAAAGTTGCCTCGCGGTGCGCTGACCTCCAGGACATCGCCCTCGCGGACATGGTCATGCAGAAACGAGCTTCCAACCCCATTCGATTCGCGCTTGACGCTGACGCGAAAGGAATCGCCTCCCGACAGATCGGATAGGGAGTAGCTGCGCAGGATGGGAGGCTCCTCCGGATTCACCTGCAAGCGCAGCACGATATACTGTCCTGGCCTGGCTCTGACAAGGGGCTGTCCGTCGTTGGGCATCAGCACGAAGGAGCTGACGCTGTCGCTCTCCGGATGGATCTGAGAGACTCGCATCGGTCGAAAACCGGGCCAGGCGGGCGGCAACTCCTCAGTCGCAAGCCCTGGATTGCCTGTCACCGTTGATGCCCCCGAATCTGGCCCGAGCATCGCCTCAAAGGCTGTCTGCCAGCCCTGGCTGAGGGCCGGGATCCGAAGCGCGCGTTCCAGTTGCTCGCGAGAGTGTCCAGGAAGGTACAGCAGCCCATCGATATCCGCGACGGTGACCCGTTCGGGACCCTCTGCAATCTTCACGATCTCATCCCCGGCTCCCACCTCTCCCTCCTGCAGAATGCGGAAGTAGAAGCCGGGTCTGTGATGTGCCACAAGCAGAGCGGCCATGCGAGGCTCGTTCATGCGGATGCCCACCCGGTAGCAGGTGACCCGTGGCTGCGTCACTTCAAATACCGCCTCTCCAATACGATAGCGATCCCCGATACAGACCTCCGCGTCGGGAAGTCCCTCGACGGTGAAATTCTCTCCAAACTGGCCGAACGTGAAATCGCTGCGTCCTAGAAAGCGCTCCCAGTAGCGGTAGGAGGCCGTCTGGTAGACAAACACGGCGCGGTGCTCTCCGCCATGACCTGCCAGATCGGCTTGAGCATCGCCATCGATATTGAGTTTGCGCACCATGCGCCGCCCCTCCACCGGCGCTTTCCAGACGGAGGTTCGGACAGTCTTCCCATTCCATGTCACCTCACGCGGAAGACCGACGTTTACTGCGAGCAGCCGAGCCATAACGACCTCCTTCGTTGTGCATGATCGCATCCTGCACGATGAGCGCCTGCACCCGCTCCGGGTGTGCCAATGCCATGCGAAAGCCGACTGGTCCGCCGTAGTCCTGCATGGTGAGCGTGTAGCGCGACAGCCCGAGCGCTTCGGTGAACCGGTTCAAGATCTCCGCATAGTGATCGAACGTATACGCGAACTGTTTTGGTTCCGGTCATTATCGCACTTCTACATTACGCGCAGCATTTACTGCGGGGAGGAAAAGCGTTCTCTGCCGCGAATTAATGCAGGGGCGCTGTGCTCCGTCTATCCAACTGTTTCCTGCGTCCAGATGCGGAGGAGCCTCATGATCGAACCTCAACCTTCCGTTGCATTGTTCAGCATCCAACTCTTTGGCCCGATGCGGGTACTGATGCAGGGTCAGCCTTTGCCGACCCTGCGCTCCCGTAAGATGCTCTGGCTGCTCGCGCTTCTGACCCTGCGGCATAACCGGTCGGTCGAGCGGGAATGGCTGTCTGCCACACTCTGGCCCGAGCTAGATCAGACCCAGGCGTACGCCAATCTGCGTCCGCTCCTGACGGAGTTGCGCAGGGCGCTGGGAAGCGAGGCGGAGCGCCTCCAGTCCCCGAGCCGCCGCACCTTGCTTCTGGAACTCACGGGAGCAGCCGTCGATGTCCACACCTTCGATGCCGCCATGAACACGAAGAGCCTCTCGGAGTTAGCGCAGGCAGTGACGCTCTATCGGGGTCCGCTGTTGGAGGGCTGCAACGAGGATTGGGTGTTTCAGGAACGTATCGAACGGGAGCAGAACTGCCTGCAAGCGCTTCAGACATTGGGGGATGCCGCACTGTCCGCAACAGACTATGCCTCGGCGATCGGCTACTACCAGCGGGCGGTGAGGCTGGATCCCTGGAGGGAAGAAGCGCGGCGGGGATGGATGGAGGCGCTGGTAAAGAGCGGGGACACCAATGCGGCACTCCAGGTCTACCGAGAGTTTGTAGAAGTCCTCCGCGCCGACCCGAAAGCCGTTCCCGATGCGCAGACGACTGCGCTCTACCAGCGATTGCGAACGGCGGCGCGCCAGAAAGCTGGCGTGTCAACCGTGGTTTCGGCAGAACTTGCGATAGTCCCGAAGGTCAAAGGCTATCTTCCCCATCCTCTGACCGACCTGGTGGGAAGGGAGGACGAACGGACGGAGGTAGCGCTGCAACTGCGGCGTTCTCGATTGGTGACGCTGACGGGCGTGGGAGGGATCGGCAAGACAAGACTGGCGCGGGAGGTTGCCAACGACGTCGTTGGAGAGTATGCCGATGGGGTGTGGCTGGTAGCGCTGGATGCGCTCGCGGAGGGCAGACTGGTGGTACCACAGATCGCCGGCGTATTGGGGCTGAGTGAAGAGCGCGACCGAACGCCCTTGCAGAGTGTGACGGAGCATCTGCGGGCAAAGCGTCTGCTGTTGGTGCTGGATAACTGTGAGCATCTGCTGGAGGCGAGCGCCCAGGTGGCAGACCATCTGCTGAGGGAGTGTGGAGAGGTGCGGATCCTGGCCACCAGTCGGGCAGCGATGGGGATCGTGGGCGAAACGGCCTGGAGCGTGCCGGTCTTAACCGTACCGGATATGGAGCCTCTGCCGCAGTCCAACGCCACCCTGTTGCGGATGCTGATGGGCTATGAGAGTGTCCAACTCTTTGTCGAGCGGGCGCAGGCGGTACAGAAGACCTTCGATTTGACGGGCAGCAATGCGCGGACGGTGGCGCAGACGTGCCGACAACTGGAGGGAATCCCTCTTGCCATCGAACTCGCGGCGGCAAGAGTCCGAGCGATGACCGTCGAGCAGATCGCGGCGCGCCTGGATGACCATCTGGGTCTGCTAACGGCTGGAAGTCGCACGGCGCAGGCACGTCAGCAGACACTGCGCGCGACGCTGGACTGGTCGTATGACCTGCTTACCGAACCGGAACGATCGCTGTTGCGCCGGCTCTCGGTCTTTGCGGGAGGCTGCATTCTGGAAGCGGCGGAGCAGGTGTGCACAGGCGAGGGTGTCGAGGAGTGGCAGGTGCTGGACCTGCTGACCTCTCTGGTAGACAAGTCTCTGGTTCAGTTCGAGGAATGCGGACCAACAGCTGCGCGTTTTCGTCTGTTGGAGATGGTGCGCCAGTACGCCGCTGAGGGATTGCAAGCGAGCGGTGAGGGAGAACAGGTCAAAACCAGGCACTGGAACTGGTTCATTGCTCTGGCGGAAGAGGCCGAACCGCAGTTGAGAGGAGGCGAACAGGGGAACTGGTTACGACGACTGGAGACGGAGTACGACAACCTGCGCGCGGCGTTGGCCTGGAGTGAGGGGGAAGCGGAGGAAGTGCAGGCAGGTCTACGCCTGACCGGCGCGTTGTACCGGTTCTGGTATGTGCGCGGTGACTTCAACGAAGGGCGAGCTTCTCTGGAGAGAGCGCTGGAACGAGACCGAGTGCGGGAAGCGACGGCGGCACGGGCGAAGGCGCTGAATGGAGCCGGCGCCCTGGCCTATTGTCATGGGGACTTCGCGTCCACTGCCGCCCTCAATGAGGAGAGTTTGACGATCCACCGCGCGTTGGGAGACAGGACGGGTATCGCCGTCTCTCTCAACAATCTGGGGGATAGGGCGCATGCCGTAGGCGACTTCGACGCTACTCGTATCCATTATGAAGAGAGCCTGAGGATCTGGCGGGAGTTGGGAGACAAGGCAGGCGCCGCCCACTCTCTCTACGGACTGGGAAATGTGGTCTTTTCGCAGGGCGACAGGGTGGCTGCACGAATGTTTTATGAAGAGAGTTTGACGATCCGGCGGGAGATAGGAGACAAAACGGGCATCGCCAACTCTCTCTATGGCCTGGCGAGTGTAGCCTATAATAGGCGCGAATACGATGAGGCCCGAGCGATGTATGAGGAGGGCCTGGCGATCCGTCGGGAACTGGGATCGAAGTCGGGCATTGGCAACTCTCTCGGCGGGCTTGCGAGTGTGGCCTATGTCACTGGAGACTATGAGACCGCCCGAATACTGCTGGAAGAGGAACTGGGGATGAAGCGTGAGCTGGGAGATAAGGCGGGCATCGCCAACTGTCTCTACTGGTTAGGGTTGGTGGCCTATAAAAATGGCGACCTCGATGTGGCCCGAACGCGCTTGCAGGAGAGCCTGCCTCCCTTCCGGGAGACAGGACATTCCATCCTCGTCCACGCTCTCGGCCTTCTGGGACACGTGGAGCGGGATGTGGAGGACTACACTCGGGCCGGCGCGCTCTACCAGGAGAGCCTCCGTCTGCGCCAGGAACGGGGAGATAGGTTCGCCGTCGCCCAGTCGCTGGAGGATATCGCGGCGCTCGCCGAACGCCAGGAGCAGTTTGAGCGCGCGGCGACGCTGCTGGGAGCGGTAGAACTATTCTATGCGCCCCTGGGGCGCCCCCTGTCCGTGGGCGCTCCGGCCGAGTATAAGCGCACGCTGGCCACCTCCCACGCCGATTGGGATGAGCAGAAGTTCGCCATCGCCTGGGAGGAAGGACGAACTATGACACTGGAGCAGGGTGTCGCTTATGCGCTGCAGCAGGAGGATTCCTCCTTGACAGAACGCTGACGGCTTCTGCGGAATCGGAGTTACGAGTCGTCAAGTCGCGCAGGCTCCTCCCAAGATTCGAACGCCTCCCCTCCTCACCTCCAGACACCCTGGAGGTGAGGAGGGGGACGGACGCCGGTTTAGCCGATCTGGCCCAGATAGTATCCGAGCCGGTTTTCAACGTCGCCCGGCTTGTGGAAGCCGCGTTCTATCAGCGCTTTGATCCCATTCTGGGCGGCAGGTCGCCCGAGCGACGTGATGCACGCATCCCACCCGGCGCCGAGTTCGACATCCGGAGGCAGGCTGGTGTTGACGAGGCGCTTGGTGCTGGCGATTGCCCATTTGTCGAACTTGCTGATCCGGGTCGCTAGCGCTTCTACGAACGCGTCCAGATCGGCGTCGGGCAGGGCGCGATTCACGTAGCCGTAGGCCTCGGCCTGGTCTGCCCGGATGTCTTCCGAACTCAAGAGCACCTCCAGGGCACGGTTGCGCCCGATGAGTAGGGGCAGCCGGGCCATCGGCCCGCCACCGGCGACCATCCCGACGCCCACCTCCCACTGCGAGAGGATGGCCTTTTCGCGGCTGACGAAACTCATGTCGCAAGCGAGCGCAATCTCACTGCCGTTGCCCGTCGCCCGACCGCGGATGAGGGCGATGGAGGCGACCGGCGCGCGGGTCAGACGCACGAGAAAGTCCGGCCAGGGCGGCAGACCCGTCGGACCGGGCGGGAGGGCGGTCAGGTCCTCCAGTCTGGCCAGGAAATCCGAGTGATTCAGGAAGTAGTCGTCCACCGCGCTGTCGAAGACCACGACCCGGACCTGTTCGTCGGCCTCGATCGCATCGATGACCTCCTGAAACTGTCGGACCATTTCCGGCCCCATGACGTTGATGGGCGGGTTGTCGATGGTGACCCGCCAATAGGCGGGCGACCTGCGTGTGATTCGAAGCTGAGCGGGTTTCGTAAGCGCGTTCAGGGTTGTCATGGAGTTCTCCATCGTATCGGGTTTCGTAGGTGCGTTCACGGTTGTCATCATTTCTCCTCTGTCCAGGCGCGAGGTTTCGCCTCGCGCCGTACGTCGCCATAGCGCTATTCTAGGATGTGGATCATCCGTTCCTCGTCGGGAGTTGGTCGATTACGGCTGTGCCTGCCCTGGCGATCACTTCATCCTGCGAATCGGTCCCTCCCGAACAACCGATCGCGCCGATGATTTTGCCCTGCACGATCAGTGGAATGCCGCCCCGGGATGCGATGATTCCATCGAACGCGAGCAGATAGGTGAGATGCATCAGTTGGATCCCTTCCTCGAAGACCTTTGTTTCGCGCCGGAAGGTTGCGGCGGCGCGCGCCTTGTGTTCCGCGATCTGAATGGAGGCGAGCATCGCGCCGTCCATGCGTTGAAAGGCGACCAGGTTACCGCCGGAATCGGCTACCGCCACGTTCAGCTTCCAATTCCGATTCCTTGCCTCTGCCACGGCGGCATGGATAACCGCCTGGGCCAGGTCTAATGAGATCGGAAGCCCATAGGGCACATCGAACGGGATCTCATCCGGGATGAAATCCAGAGGATTCGACGACGCGAGTGGTGTTGTCATAGTGAGTGGCGTTGTCATAGTCAGTTCTCCTGTTGACGAAGCGATTTGAAGGCGGCGCGAAGCTCTTCGGTGAAGACCTTCGGCTGCTCCCACGCGGCGAAGTGGCCGCCCCTGGCGAGCTTGTTGTAGTGAATGAGTTTTGGGTAGGCCCGCTCCGTCCAACTGCGCGGGGCGGCATAGATCTCATCCGGAAAAACGCTCACAGCAACCGGGATAGCGACCTGTTTCGGGGCGAAAAAGGGCAGCTTGCTTTCCCAGTAGAGACGCGCGGACGAGACCGCCGTATGCGTCAGCCAGTAGAGCGTGATATTGTCGAGGATATCGGTGCGCGTGAGACCTTCCGGCTGGCCGTCGAAGACGCGTGCGATCAGCGCCTCGCTGCTCGCGTCGTGGTCGAGCATCCAGGCGGCCAGGCCGACCGGGGAGTCCTCAAGTCCGTACAGCGTCTGCGGACGGTTCGCCATCTCACTGGCGTAGCCCAGACCGTGCTTGTAGAAAGTGTCAAGCTGATCCCACGCGCGTTTTTCGTCGGTGGAGAGGCTGGAAGGAGGCGCTTCGCCGAACTGGAGAGCCTTCGCGATGTCGTCCGGGACCGTGGCCGGCATGTTGGTGTGAATGCCGATCAGTTCCGGCGGCGCCAGCAGAGCCATCTGCTCCGTGACCGCATTTCCCCAGTCGCCGCCTTGCGCCACATATTTCGTGTATCCGAGGCGCTTCATCAGCACCGTCCAGGCCCGTGCGACCCGGATGGGGTCCCATCCGGTCGTGGTCGGCTTGCCTGAAAAACCGTGCCCCGGCAGCGACGGGATCACGACGTCGAAGGCGTCCTCCGCGCTCCCGCCATGGGCGGTCGGGTTCGTCAGCGGATCGATGATCTTCAACTGTTCTATGATCGATCCGGGCCATCCGTGCGTGATGATGACCGGCAGGGCATTCTTGTGTTTGGAACGGACGTGGATGAAATGGATGTCGATCCCGTCGATCGTCGTGACGAACTGCGGCAGCGCATTCAGTTGCGCCTCCACCTTGCGCCAGTCGTAGTCCGTCTGCCAGTAGCGCACCAACTCCTTCATCGTCGCCAACTGGACGCCCTGGGAGGGATCGGTAACCGTCTCCTTACTGGGCCACCGCGTCGCGGCGAGGCGGCGGCGGAGGTCGGTGAGCGCCTCGTCCGAAAAGTGGACATGGAAGGGGCGGATGGCGTCTGCGGCGGCGTGCGGAGCGCCGCCGTGTGGTCTGGTGTCGCGTGTGGGCAACGTGGTACTCATTCCGGTCTCCTTTACGTGGTTGCGGATGGCAACGGTCCCGCCAGGGGGGACCGGAACCGTCTGAGCAGAGCCGGAGGCGGCGATCAGGAAGAGGCTGACTGCGCCTGCGCTTGCTGCGGTGGCACGAAAACGGTGCCGGGTAGACGAAGACGATTTCATAGAGACTCCTTTTCCGTATGCTTTCCGTTGAACTCGGTATCCTTCGTGGTGAAGTAGTCCCATTATCTTCGGCTTGCATTACGCGCAGCATTCACTGGGAGGAGGAAAAGCGTTCCCGGCCCCGGATCAGGGCAGAAGCGGCCCCAGGCCGACACCAAAGTGTGTTAGACTGTCCTCGATAGCGCAGGGCATGCCAGGGAGACGCCGTGGTTGGCGCAGTAAGTGAAGCAGCTTTGGGCGAAGCCGGTAGAGATGCCCGCACTACACCGTTACCGTCAGCACTACAACGTTACCGTCAAAGGAGAAGATGATCCATGTCGCATCACTACTCGGGTCCCAATATCGGATTTCCGCGGGGGGACGCCCGCCTGGACCTTACAGATCTCTATGCTTTCCCCACGCCGGGAGAGCCGGGCAAGTCGATCCTGATCATGAACGTTCACCCGTCCGTCAGCATAAGCCCGCCCGGACCGACCACTGCCGAGCCGTTCGCGCCGGAGGCGCGGTACGAACTCAGGATCGATACGGACGGCGATGCGGTCGCAGATCTCACCTATCAGGTGCGAATTTCGTCGGTCGAGGGTGGGGGACAGTCCGCAACGCTGCGGTGCATCGAGGGCGCACAGGCCGCTGGAACGGATGAGGATGGGCAGGTTCTCTTCGAGGGAGCGCCGGTTTCAAGGGGGCGAGAGGCATCGGTGACGCAGAGGGGCGACTACCGGTTCTTTGTGGGGTGGCGCAGCGATCCGTTCTTTTTCGACGTGCTGGGCACGCTGAACAACTTTCAGTTTACCGGCGAGGATTTCTTCGCCGACAAAGACATCTGCAGCATCGTTCTGGAACTGCCCAACACGTTTCTGGGGTCGAAAAAGGTGGGCCTCTGGGCGCGCACGCTGATCCCGGCGGACGGTGCGGGCGGAGGCTGGGTCCAGGCGGATCGCGGCGCGCGACCCTCCCAGACTCCCTTCCTCTCCGGCGAGCAGAACGATGCCTACCTCGCCGGAGAGCCGGCGGACGATGCCCGATTCGTCCCCGGCTTCGCGCACTCGCTGGAGCATACAGGGGGGTATACGCCGGAGGAAGCGAAGCGGGCGGCCGAGACGATGCTGCCGGATCTCCTGCCCTACGACCCCACGCGCCCTGCGTCCTTCCCGGACAATGGTCGTGCGCTCCGTGATGACGTCTCCGATGCCTTCCTGACGGTCCTCACCAACGGAAAGGTGACGACGGATCGGGTAGGACCCCACGGCGACCTGCTCACGGAGTTCCCCTACCTGGGGCCGCCTCACAACGCCTCGCGCTAATCACCGCTGAGGCAACATCAGGCTGCCCGACACCCTCTCAGGACGGTATCGGGCAGCCTGATGGCGTCTCCGCACGAAACAGAGCGTTGTCCCCCCGCATTCCATTTCCAGGTCATTTGCGCTCGAACACCTGGACGACACTGGTGTTGTAGCTGCTGACCCAGATGAACTTGCCATCCGGGGAGACGGTGACGCCGATGGGGTGGGTGCGTGTCTTGATCTGCCGGATCTGGAGGTTGCGCGCGGTGTCCACGATGCCCAGGGTGCCCGACTGGTAGTTGCAGACGTAGAGCAGGTCTCCGGTTGGAGAGAGGGCGATGGTGCGGGGCATATGACCTACCTTGATCGTCGCGACGGCTTTCTGCGTGCCCAGGTCGATGCGGGTGATGGTTCCTGGAAGGTTATTGCTGACATAGAGGGCTTTGTCTTCCGGCATACAGACGATATGGCGCGGCGTGACTCCGGCAGGGATCGCGCCGATTTTCTTATGGTCGTGGTTGGGGTCGATCTTTACCAGGGTCGTGCCACCCATGATCGCGACATAGGCGATCGTGCCGTCGCGATTGAAACAGATGCCGCGGGGCAGACGCCCGACCGGGATATCCTTGATCCGCTTGCGGGTGGTGGTATCGATGACGGTGAGGGAGGAGGAGGACCAGTTGGCCACGTACACCCAGTGGTCGTCGGGCGAGATCGTGATGACTTTCGGCACGCTGCCGACCTGGATCGTATCCAGGGTCTTTCCCGTCTCCAGATCGATGGCCAGGACACAGTGCTTGTTGTACAGCGAGACCCAGGCGGTCTTTCCCGCCTTATCAAACGCGCACTCGACCGGCTCATCCGGCACTTTGATCTTGCGCACGATCTGATAGGTGTGGCTGTCCAGCACCGTCACGAAGTGACCATACAGACAGCAGACCACCACATAGCGGCCATCCGGCGTGAACTTCAACGACTTCGGCCCGGTCGGCACCGTGAAGTGTTTCACCTCGACCAGATTCACCGCGGGAGCCTGAACCGGCGGCGATGCCGGCTTTGTCGCTCCATGCGCAGGCCGCACCTGCCCCTGCACAGATCCCATCCCCAGAGCCAACAGGCTCAGGATCGCACCCATGCAAACGAACTCCTGAGGTTTCAATACGCTCCTCCTCTTCTTACTCTCTCGTTTCATCCGTGAGGCTTGGCGGAAGGTACCATGCAACGGACCCTGCCGCGTGTCTAACATTCTCTTGCTCCCTCGCTTATCCCTCCTATCTTCCCGCGGAGTTCAGGCAGGAAACGGTCGCGTGAAAGCGAAACGTGTGTCTGATGGCCCTGTCAGGAAATCGAAGAGGATGAGGAGAACGTCGCATGGACTCTGTGGGAGAATGCCAACGCCCGACCGGAACTGTTACTCTGCTCTTTACGGATATTGAAGGCAGCACTAGACTGTGGCAGGAACATCCTCAACTTATGTCTGTGGCCCTGACACGCCATGACGCCCTGCTGCAACAAGCGATCGAAGCTGCGCACGGCTATGTCGTCAAGACGGTCGGCGATGCCTTTATGGCGGTATTCGGCACGGCGCACGATGGGGTTCAGGCGGCCCTGCAGGCACAGCGTGCGCTCTGTGCGGAACCCTGGCCTGCTCCCCTGGCCCTGAGAGTGCGGATGGGGCTGCATACCGGAGTTACCGAGCAGCGCGACAACGACTACTATGGTCAGGAAGTCAACCGCGCGGCCCGCATTCAGGCGGCGGGCCATCCCCAGCAGATCCTGATCAGTCAGAGCGTCTACGAACGGGTGAAGCAGGATCTGCCGGGAGGTGCAACGCTGCTCGACCTGGGCCTGCACGGCCTCAAGGATCTGGACAACCCGGAACCGCTCTGGCAGATCGTCCATCCCGATCTGCCTGCCACGTTTCCGCCTCCGAACACCCAGTCTCACTGGCCCAACAATCTGCCTCTTCAGACCTCCCGTTTCATAGGACGCGAGACTCAAATCGTTCAGGGCGTCAACCTCCTCAAGGAAGGAACCTGCCTGACGCTCGTGGGCGCAGGCGGCTGCGGCAAGACCCGATTGGCGCTGCAGATCGCCGCAGAGGTCCTGCCTGCTTTCCCCAACGGAGTATGGATGGCGGAGCTTGCGGCTGTCACCGAGCCGTCTCTTGTCGCCCCGACCGTCGCATCCGTTCTGGGCCTACGCGAGGAGCCGGGCAAGACGGTGACACAGACGCTCATCGATTATGCCGCCACCCGCACTCTGCTGCTGGTGCTGGATAACTGTGAACATCTCCTGGCGGCATGTGCTCAACTGGTGGACGGGCTCCTGCGCACCTGTCGGCAGGTAAAGGTGTTGGCGACCAGCCGTGAACCGCTCAATGTGAAGGCGGAACACACCTATCGGGTGCCCTCCCTGACGCTGCCGGATCCGGAGAATCCGACTCTCGATAGTCTGCGTAAGTGCGAAGCCTCGCAACTGTTTATCGAGCGGGCGACATCTGCCCACGCGGATTTTACGCTCACCGAACGCAATGCCCCGGCGATTGTACAGGTCTGCCGACAGTTGGATGGCATTCCACTGGCGATCGAACTGGCGGCGGCGCGTGTGAGGTCCCTGACTGTCGAGGAGATCAGTACCCGCCTGGATCAGCGATTCCGCCTGTTGACCGGAGGCGATCGGATGGCGCTGCCCCGGCAACAGACGCTTCGGGCGCTGATCGATTGGAGTTACGATCTGCTGACGGAATCGGAGAAGATCCTGCTGCGGAGGCTGTCGGTATTCGCGGGAGGCTGGACTCTGGCGTCGTCCGAGAAGGTGTGCGCAGGTCCGGGAACAGGAGGTCAGGAGATAGAGGAGTGGGAGGTGTTGGATCTGCTCAGCAGTTTGGTGGACAAGTCCCTGGTAAACGCGCATACCAACGCGCCGACGACCCGTTATCCTCTGTTGGAGACGGTGCGTCAGTATGCGCAGGATCGTCTTGTCGAGAGTGGAGAGAGCCGATCGATGCGTGAGAAGCATCGGGACTATTTTCTGAATCTGGTAGAAGAGGCGCGCTCCGGATTGCGTGGGGCGGAGCAGGCGTATTGGTTGGGGGTGTTGGGTGCAGAGCACGACAACCTGCGTCAGGCGCTGGCCTGGTGTCTGGAAGAGCCTGAGGGAGGAGAGAAAGGGCTTCGCATGGCAAGGGGACTGGTGCGGGTCTGGTGGGTGCTTGGGCAGTGGAGCGAAGGACGGGAATGCCTGCGCGGACTGCTGGCGCATCCGAGTGCGCAGGAACATACCCGCCTCCGTGCGGATGCCCTCAACGGCGCAGGAGAACTTGCGTGGCTGCAGAGCGACTATACGTCGGCGCGCGCGCTGCATGAGGCGAGTCTGAAACTCTGGCGGGAGTTGGGGATCGAGTCGGGGATCGCCGACTCGCTGGGCAACCTCGGGATTCTGGCGCAACTGCAGGGCGACTACGAGGCCGCCCGTGCGCTTCTGGAGGAGACCCTGGCGCTCGACCGAGCGGCGGGAAACCGGAACGGAATGGCGTCTACCCTCATCAGTCTTGGGGTTGTGGCTGCCGAGCAGGCCGACTATGCGCGTGCCCGGATTCTGTTCGAGGAGAGCCTTGCTCTCTATCAGGAATTAGAAGATAGACTCTCGGTGGCTCGCTGTCTCGCTAATCTTGCGAACGTGGCACGAGGGCAGGGGGACTACGCTTCTGCCCGGAATCTCCACGAACAGAGTCTGGCGATTCAGCGCGACCTGGGAAATGGGGAGGGGGCTGCCGTAGTCCTCGGCAATCTCGGCATTCTTGCCACCGAGCAGGCGGAGTATGCGCTGGCCCGATCTCTGTTCAAAGACAGTCTGGAGGTCATGCGGGATATGGGGGAGAAACGAGGTGTCAGTGGCCTCCTCGATTCCTTTGCGGCGCTTGCCATGCATATGGGAGAGGCCGATCGAGCCGCGTGTCTCTGGGGAGCGTCCTCCGCTCTGCGGGCACAGATCGGATCGCCCCGCCCACCCAACGAAGTCAGGAAACAGCAGGAGGAGGAAACGTCTGTGCGGAAGATCCTGGGGGAGGAGGCGTTCGCGGCCGCCTGGGAAAAGGGCCGCGCGATGTCCTGGCAGCGCGCCGTTGCGTTCGCGTTGGAGTGAGCGTTTCTCCCGTGGATAGCCCCGTACAGGATCTCCTGCTCTATCACGTCTTGTTCGGCCTGCGAGCGTTTCCCCCGTGGATAGACTTGTACCCGGACAGAGACGAGCATACCTCTGACGGCCGGAGATACTTCTCTATCTTCTGCGAACCGCATCGGGAGACGCGGAGGTAGATGTCCCCTCGATCTGGAATAGACTCCCGTGCTTCAGACACGACGCCTATGTGATTGCAGGAACGGAAGGAGGTAAGCAAATGGCGGTAAAGACGGTCATTACGATTTCACGACAGCTTGGCTGCGGCGGAGCCGAGGTGGGTAAACTAATTGCCGGTCGCCTGAACTTGCACTATGCGGACAGCGAGATACTTCAGTTGGCGGCGAAGGAGTTGGGGGTGGAGGAACACGAGATCTCCTGGTGCGATGAGAAGCCTTCCTCTCCCTGGGATAGGCTGGCCGACATCTTCAGTGTCGCCTCTCCTCACCTCTCCTACACACCGCCGCCCCTCCGGCCGATTCCGAACGAGAAACTCTTCGAACTGGAGGGGAAGATCATCCGGGAACTTGCCGATCGGGAGGACTGTGTCGTGGTAGGACGGGGAGCCGGATATTTCCTGGAAGAGCACCCTTGCGCGACACGCATCCTTCTGCACGCGCCGCTCTCCTTTCGTATCCGGCGTGTCATGGAGATCTATGGCGCGCCCACGCCCGAGAAGGCGAAAGCGATGATCAGCCAATCCGATCGTGACCGTGCCCAGATCATGGCGCGTGTCGGAAAAACCGATTGGCTCTGCTGCGCGAACTATCATCTGTCCGTCGATACCAGCGTCATTCCCCTGGAGCAGGTGGCGGACCTGATCGTGCACTACGTGGGCCTTCGATCCAGCCCTTAATGCGTTTTCCGCCCGTTGTCGTAACTATACACCGACGTCATAGGGGCAGAATGGATTTCCTCAACGTCCGGAGATCATCTGCATTAGCACGGCGTAGAACGCTTAGCGTGCCTCCGAAGGGACGGTAAACAGCAGCTCGGCGCTGCTCAGGGTCATGGAGAAGCGCTTCTGTCCGGGGAAACCGACGGAATTGATGAGCCGCAACCGGTACTGGCCGGGCTCTGCGCGCAGCAGAGGTTCCCTCGACACCAGGCGGATCGCATGCTCCGGCTTATGAAACTTCAGCCGCCCCCAGCCTGTTGGGATGCTCTCTCCCGGCTTGAGGGTTTTCTGCAGCAGAACGGGCCAGCCGCTGGAGAGGGTGGGGAACACCGAATAGAGTTTGCCCTGCATGTCCTGCACCTCGAAGGAGGCGTCGTTCACGGTGAAAGCGTGGAAGGCGATCGTGAGCGGGCGATCCGAAGTATTGCGGACATAGAAGCGGGTCAGGATCTCATCCGCAGCCGCTTCGCCGGGATGCTCTCCGGGCAGTACAGCCAATTCCTGCGCCGTGATACGCTGCACGCCTCCCTGCAGCCCGTTGACTGCCTTGCCCCAGCCGATGACGCCGTTCGCATCCAGGGCATTCGGGCGAGGGGTCGGCGGTTGCGCCGCATTCGCACGGACGGTGAAGAAGACGAGGCCCGATCCGGCGCTATTGCCTCCTTCACGGTTGAAGTCTTTGGGATCGGGAAAAAAGAGCGGGAGCGGCCACTCCGCATGATAGTCGCCAGGCAGAAGAGCCAGTTGAAAGCCTCCCGACCCCGGTTCCGACTGCGTACCGGGCGCTACGATCCGTGCCTTATAGACGCCTCCCGCTAGGTCTACCGTCTCGTTGGGAGCGATATGCAGGGGAGCCGTTGCGCCGCCGACGCTAGATGTCTCCAGCAGCAGGTGGCCCTGTGCTTCCAGAACGACGAGGGAGACCTGCGACCTCATCACGTTCAGGGTGAGAGGCTTGTCGCTGACATTGCGTGCCCGCAACGCCAGTTCGAGTGTGTCGCCGTAGTGATACTCCTTCTGAGGATTGCGTGGGAACAGTCCGATCTGCAGCCCATCCTTCGGCTCGCCCCAGAAGAGAGAGAGGCCAGGGGGCTTCCGGGCCGGCCCGTTCGCATTCGCCTGTACGCTCGCCCGCACGCGGACTACCCCTCCGCAGACAATCGCCGCCGCGACTATCAGAAGAACCGTTTCTCGTCGCATGGTTTTCTCCCCTCCTATACCTCTAAATATGCGAATACGGAGCCGGGCGAAGCAGGAGATTGGTGATGTTGGAGACCTCTTCCTGGAACTCGGCGGTTGCGGCCATCTTTTTGAATTCCGGGTCGGCACGGAAAGCCGTCCAGTATTTCTCGCGGGCGGCCATGTCTTCAAAGGCCAGCATATAGGTGATCTGCGGCAGGTTGGAGCCGATCAGCGCTTCGGAGAAGAAGACGGTCTGAAAGCCTGCCCGCTGGAACACAGCGATCTCGGCGTCGTTGAAAGCGGCGATCTTGCGCGTGTGGGTTTTGTCGGTGGGGTTGGCGTAGGTACGCAGTTCGAACAGCCGTGGGCCGTTGGTGGCTGCCGCCGCGGGAGGCGTCAATTTCGGCAGCCCGGTAAACGCCTTGAGCAGCGTGCTCTCCATCCGCACATAGGCCGGGTCGGTAGGAGACGCTCCCAGAAAGGCCGCGCCCGCTGTCTGATACGCTGCATCGGCGGCAAGACGTGTCGGTAACGTTACGATGGATTCGGGCGAAGCGTGCGGGATCAGAACATAGGTCGTCGGCGTGTCCGGCCCCACAGCGACCTGAAAGACTCCCACCGGCCCGATCCCCAGACGCTTGAACGCGGGCATCGCGGCGTCGCGCAGAAAGTCGTCCATTCGCTTGGGCTGTGGTCCTCCCTGGCGCAGATGATACGCTCTTAATTCATAATATTCCGCAGCAGGGGCTTGACCAGCGGCGGCTGCATGTGCCGGGGAAACCAGTACATCCATCAGCCCCGCCAATCCCACAGAACCTGCCAGGAAAGCACGTCTATCCATGGTGAAGTCTCTCACTTTCTTGTCCCTTGCATCCTAATTGGTCGCACGTGGGAATGCCGTTAGCTTGTACAATGCGCCCCATGTTTCCTGCTGGAGCAAAGATTTGGAAATTATCTGTGGTAAAATCTCCTTGTCCATCAGCTCAATCAGGGATAGCGAGGCACACTGGTTTCCGGGAGTAGCCTGTTGTGCCTGAGGACGGCTCTGCCGGAGCGGGGATTCGATGCTGAGCCTATTAGGAGACGCACCACATGTTCAAAGGGTTGACGACTTGCTCATACGTAGCAACGATTTCGACGGTAGGGCTACTCTCGACGGTGGTGATTGCGGCGAGCCCCCCGAAACCGATGTCGTCTCCTGCCGCTGTGGAGAGGGGTGGGGTGGGGCAACTTCGTCAGGACGTTCAGCCGCTTCTGAAAAAATACTGTTTTGCGTGTCATGCGGGTGGCGTGAAATCGGGGAATATAGTTCTCGATAACCTTGCCTCCGACTCGGGATTGCCGGGGGATCGCAAACTTTTTGGGAAGGTGTTGAAGAACCTGCGGAGTGGGACGATGCCTCCGGTGGGGATGCCGCAGCCGACTGCACCCGAGAAGGAACAGATCGGGCAGTGGATCAAGACCCATGTCTATCATATCGACCCTGCACATCCGGATCCAGGACGCGTTACGGTGCGGCGGCTGAATCGCGTCGAATATCGGAACACGATTCGGGATCTGATCGGCGTGGACTACGATACGCAGACGGAGTTTCCCCCGGACGATGCCGGGCACGGCTTCGATAACATCGGTGATGCGCTCACCCTGTCGCCTCTGCTGCTGGAAAAATACTTGAATGCCGCGCAGGCCATCGTGGCGCAAGCGGTGCCGACGACGTCGAAAGTGGATGCCGAGAGAGTGATTACAGGGTCGAGTTTCCAGAGGGAAGGGGCCGTTGCGGGAACGCCGGTCAGCGCAGCCGGGGAGTCGCGTTCTCTCTCCTACTATGAGCCTGCAACGGTCTCCAACACCTTCCAGATCGAACATCCCGGCAGTTATCAGGTGGTTCTGGATCTGTCCGCCAACGAGAAATATGTGGACAACGTATTCGACTACAACCGGTGTCGGGTGATCTGCACTGCGGACGGGCAGGAGCTGTTCCGCAAGGAGTACAACCGGGAAGGCGGCAAGCGCCTGCACTACGTCTTCGATCAGAAGTGGCAGGCCGGAGCGCATAAGCTCGCGTTTGAGTTGCAGCCCCTCACGCCGGGCGTTGCGCAAATCCGCGCCTTGACCTTCCGCATCAATCGCGCGACCCTGCGCGGCCCGATGGGAGGACAGTATCAGGTCGAACCTGCGCACTACCGGACCTTCTTCCCCAAACCCGTGCCTGCTGGCCCCGCGGATCGCCGCACCTATGCGCGGGAACTGCTGGGGAGCTTTGCGCGCAAGGCGTTTCGGCGGCCGGTGGACGCCAACACCGTGGACCGTCTGGCGGCGCTCGCGGAGAGTCTCTACACCCAACCCGGCCAGACGTTTGAGGCGGGGGTCGCGCAGGGGATGGTCGCGGTACTGGCGTCCCCCCGGTTCCTGTTTCGTGAAGAGGGAATTGCGACGGAGAGAGAGAACACTCCTTATGCCAGGATCGACGAGTACGCGCTGGCGTCGCGGCTCTCCTACTTCCTCTGGTCCTCGATGCCGGACGACGAACTGTTCCGCCTGGCCGCTCAAGGTCAGTTGCGCAAGAATCTGGAGGCGCAGGTGCAGCGGATGCTGCGCGATCCGCGCTCGGAGGCGCTGACCCGCAACTTCAGCGGTCAGTGGCTCCAGACACGCGACATCGAGAAGGTGCCCATCGACGCCTTCGCCGTGATGCGACGCGAAATCGACCCCAACGCCAATAAGGCGGGCGGCGCTGGAGGGAACTTTCGGTTCCGGCCCCGCGTCGCTCTGGATGACACCCTGCGCAAAGCGCTGCACCGTGAGACCGATCTCTACTTCGACTACGTAGTGCACGAGGACCGCAGTGTCCTGGAGTTGATCGACAGCAACTACACCTTTCTGAATACGCGGCTGGCCCAGTACTACGGGGTCACTGACGCGAACTTGAGCGGCGAGGAGTTTCGTAAGGTCACGCTGCCGCCCGACAGTCCGCGGGGAGGCGTACTGACGATGGGCAGCGTGCTGGCGGTGACCTCGAACCCCACCCGCACCTCGCCGGTGAAACGGGGCCTGTTCATCCTGGACAACATTCTGGGCGCTCCTGCGCCCCCACCGCCGCCCGATATTCCGCCCCTCGAAGCGGCGGCGGCGAACCTGACCAACCATAACCCGACTTCGCGGGAGATCCTGGCCGCGCACCGCGCGAAACCGGCCTGCACCTCCTGTCACAGTCGGCTGGATCCGCCCGGTCTGGCGCTTGAAAGCTTCAATGCCCTGGGCCTGTGGCGTGAGAAGGAGTATGGCCAGCCGATCGAAACCGGCGGCACACTGATCACCGGCGAATCGTTTAAAGACATTCGCGGACTGAAACAGATCCTGGCCAACAAGCACAGCACCGAGTTCTACCGGTGTCTGACCGAGAAACTGCTTACCTACTCGCTCGGGCGCGGTCTGGAAGATTACGACGTAGAATCGGTGGACCGCATCGTCAAAGATCTACAGCGGGACAAGGGACGATTCTCCACGCTCTTGAAGGGCGTCATCGAATCCGCGCCGTTTCAAACGTGTCGGAAACCGTCTGCCGTCGCCGTCGCCAGGGCATCAGAGACGGCACAACCATTGAGCGCCGGAAAGAAGGCGCTCGGAAACTCGGTCGAGAAGGGGAAGGGGAGACGCACTCATGGACAGTAGAGAGACTCGGGAAGCGGAACTTGCGGCGCAGCGTCGGGCCGGTCTTACCCGCCGGCACTTCCTGCGCGGTGCAGGGGTGGCTCTGGCGCTGCCTGCCCTGGAATCCCTTTTGCCAACGCGGGCGGTCGCGGAAGCGGCGGCAGGCAGAGTTGGTCTGGCGACCACGGCGACAGGCGCGCCCCTGCGCGCGGCCTTCGTCTACTTTCCGAATGGGGCGATCCAGCCGAACTGGTGGCCGGAAGCGACCGGCGCAAAGTTCGATCTGCACGCCACGCTCCAGCCGCTGGAGCCGGTGCGGGAGTATGTGCGGGTGATGGGCGGCCTGGACCACGCCTGCGCGAACGGAGGGGCCGATGGCGGCGGCGATCATGCCCGCGCCAACTGCGTCTTTCTGTCCGGCGTCCATCCGAAGAAGAGCGCGACGGATATCCATGTGGGCACCTCTATCGATCAGATGATGGCGCGCCAGGTAGGGCATCTGACCCGGCTTCCCTCACTGGAACTCACCTGTGACGACTCCCGAAAAGCCTCCGCCTGCGATTCGGACTACGCCTGCGCCTATCAGTACAATATCTCGTGGAGTTCCCCGACCACGCCCGTCACGGCAGAGGGCAACCCGCGTCTGGCCTTCGAGCGGCTCTTCGGGACGGGAGCGCCGGGCGAGCGCGCGGACAACACCCGGCGTCGCCAGTTGGCGCAGAAGTCGGTGCTCGATTTCGTGCTGGAAGATACCCACGCCATGCAGAAGCGATTGGCAGTCAACGACAAGGCCAAACTCGATCAGTACCTGACCGGCGTGCGGGAGATCGAGGCGCGCATTCAGAAGGCGGAGCGGTTCGGCATCGCGAAAGACCCGTCTATCGAGACCCCGGACGGCGTCCCCACCGATCAGGCCGAGTATGTCGCGATCATGTTCGATCTGATGGTCCTGGCATTCCAGACAGACTCCACCCGTGTCGCCTCTTTCTGTCTGGCGCACGACGGCGACAACCGCTCCTTCAGCCATATCGGGATTCCCGAAGGCCATCACGACCTCTCCCACCATCAAAACGAAAAGGATCGCATGGAGAAGGTGGCGAAGATCGATCTCTGGTACGCGCAGCAGTTCGCCAAATTCCTCGCGAAACTGAACGGCATCAAAGATGTGGACGGCAAGTCGCTGCTGCACAACTCGATGATCGTCTACGGTAGCGGCAACGCCGACGGCAACCGCCACTCCCACAATAATCTGCCGATCGTGCTCGCGGGTGGCGGAGGCGGCGCGCTCGCTCCGTCCAGTTATACAAACTACAAGTCCGCTCCAGCGTGCAATATGTTCCTGAGCATGGCCGATCGGATGGGCATGAAAGATCTGGAACGGTTCGGGGACTCGACGGGGCGGATCAGTATCTGACCTTCGGAAAGGCGACAAAGACGATGCGCGTGAAACTCTTGATTGGTCTGGCTCTGCTTGCACTCCCGATGTTGGGACGGGCGCAGGAAGTCACAAAAGGTCCAGCTCCGGTGACTCCACAGAGCAGCGTTGTGCCGAGCACAGGGACCGTCATTCATCTCTGGCCCAACGGCGCGCCCGGTTTCGAGGATCGGAAGGACATTCCGGAGCAGGCCGCGAGCTACTGGGTGAAGAACGTGAACAACCCGTCTCTCACCGTGTTTCTGCCGCCTAAGGAGAGAGCCACCGGCGCGGCGGTGATCGTGTGTCCGGGCGGCGGCTTTCGCGAACTTGGATTTGTCCCGGAAGGCATCGACGCGGCGAAGTACTTCAACAGTATCGGGGTGGCGGCGTTCGCCCTCAAGTACCGTCTGCCGCGCGAACAGGGTTCTGTCTACAAAATGGAGCATCCTCGTCAGGACGGTTTGCGCGCCATGCCTCTGGTGCGAAGCCGGGCAGCGGGGTGGGGGATCGACCCGAACCGGATCGGTATGGTCGGCTTCTCGGCAGGCGGCGAAGTCGTCTCGATGACGGCGTTCAGCGACAACGCGGGGGACGGCAGCGCCACGGACCCCATCGACAAAGTCAGCGCCCGCCCGGACTTCATCGTAGAGATCTATCCCGGCGGCGCAGGCATCCCGCAGGTTCTGCCTTCCAGTGCGCCCACGGCGTTCCTGCTCGTGGCGGACGATGACGACCACACGGACTCGGTGCTGCAGATCTTCCGGCTCTACCGCGCCGCCAAACTGCCCGTCGAGGTGCATGTGTTCACCAAAGGCCAGCACGCGTTCAACATGGGCACACGCTCGAAACTCACGACCATCAAAAGCTGGCCGCAACGCCTGGCAGACTGGATGGGCGACAACAATCTGCTGGATCCCGCGGTGCCCGCGAAGAACGTCAAATAGCAGATCATCACATAGAAAATCATCGGGTCGCCTGTTGCGCCTACATCGTTGGGAACGTGTTTCGCCACTGCATCGTCAGGTACGAAAATGACGGGAGGGAGCGGAACGATGACACGGGGAACGATGGGGCGCAACTTCACCGAGAGCGAGCTGGACCAACTGACGGCCGACCTGAATCGAGACGGCCTGTGCATTCTGCGCAATGCCCTGGAGCCGAATCTGGTGGAGGAGTGGGCGTGGGCCTTTCAGACGCTGTTCGCCGAACGCCAGGGGCGACCGGGCGGACTGGCTCCGCGTGAGCAGTCCCGCTACTATCTGACGCTGCCCTGGGTAGCGCCTTTCGCCAACGAAGCGGTCTTTGCCAACCCGGCCATTCTGGGCGTGCTGAATCGTGTTTTCCCACAAGAGTATGTCATGGTGCAGATGGGAGCCGACGTGCCGCTCAAGGGATCGGACTACCAGGAGATCCATCGCGACTACCGGCCGCTCTTCACCGATGAGATCATTACGCCGCTCTACGCACTGGCGGTGAACTTCCCGCTCGTGGACGTCACCTTAGAGAACGGGCCGTTCGAGCAGGCGCGGGGCACGCATCTGTTGCCCCGCGAGGTCGCGCTGGAGAAGGTCGCCTCCGGTGAGATCCCGATGGAGGCTTTTCCGCTTCAGCGCGGGGATGTGATGATTCGTACCCCGCTCGCGCTGCATCGCGGCACGCCGAACCGTACCGACACCCCGCGTCCGATGGTGGTGATGGGCTACGTCATGCACTGGCTGCACACGCCCAAGGTAGACCTGACCCTGCCGCGCGACTACTACGATCGCCTGCCGGAAGCCCTTCAAAAAATGCTGCGCTGCGAAGTCGTCGAGGAAGTCCCCCGAGAAAAGGGCGAAACCTACGTCAACTTCAAATACTGACGGAACTTCAAGTGTTGAACACGCTCAGAGGACGAGCTCGTCTTCGTCACGATCGAGGCGTGGTATGTTCACGCGCGCCTGGTCATCGGGCTGGAGCGGGCTGAAGCCGGATCACGGTCGGTTCCAGGGTGTTGACCTTGACTCCTTTGATCTGCACCCACGGCGCGCGCCAGTCGTAGTCGTACTTATGGCCCGCCGGCACCATGTTGTCGGGAATATAGAGTTCGATGTCGAGCGTTCTCTCGTCTCCTTTGAGCACAGCCGCATTGATCCCACCGGTCTTGAGCCAGTCGTACGCGGGGCGCGGCGTGTGGCCGTCGGCGCGCACCAGTCCGAAGCCGTAGTCGTCCTGTGTCCGGCCGGTCGGCAACTTTGCCTCCTTCGCCATCCGCTCCCGCGCGGTCTCGTTTCCGGCGACAAACTGATAGCCCAGCGCCTTGACGTAGAGCCTGCGGCGGGCGTTGTCTGTCAGGCAGTCACGCCATGTCGCGAGGTGTACGGCGTCGAAAGAGGCGCCGTCCTCTTCGGGAGGCTTGCGCGTGTGCGGAATACCCCAGGCGTTGACCACGTTGCCCGCGTCGATGCCGAACTCGGTGTTCCACAGAGGCCGCCCTTCATCTCCGAACTCCTTCATCACCGCGTAGAGCGCCAATCCCCTTCCCACAAAGCCGTAGAGGACCGGCACACCGTAGGTGTGGAGATTGAGGAAGTCGAAAAAGGCGCCGCCGCCTGCCGCGTAGATCCCGCGCGGGAAATCGTTCCAGTCGGTCATGCCGCCGGTGAGGACCCAGGCACGCGGATTGGCCGCCTTGATGGCCGGATAGGCGAGCTTCAGCATCTCTGCGTACATTCCCCCACGTTCCCGAAGTGGGACGTCGGCATGCCCGTTGCCGAAGAGATCAGTGAACGCCTGATCCATCTCGTTCCACAACTCCCAGAACCGGACCGCAGGATAACGCGCCGCCATGTCACCCATGAAACGCGCGAAGCGACGGTAACCTTCCTGACGGTGCGCGAAATCGACGCCGGGCGGGTTGCCGTGTACGACCACGACAGGGACAATTCCCATGCGCGTGCATCGGGCGACTTTGGCATCCCACTCCGCAAGGGCCGTCGGATCGTATTTGCCGGGCGTCTCCGTCGTCTCGATGAGATTCCAGTACATCGTATGGCGCACCAGACGCATCCCGGCGCCCCGAATCAAACCCAGGGTCGCCTCATCCATCTGATGCGCGCCGACGCCCGCCTCAGGACGCGTGTCGTAGACCCAGAGTTCGTTCACAGCGCGGCGGTAGACCGCCACATCCGGATTGAGCAGGCGCTCGTTCGGTATCGGCGGTGGGGCGGAGGAGTGCGCAGAGTCGTTCGCCTGCGCCGCTCCTGTCCATGTCGCGGCCAGCACTGCGGCGGATCCCGCACAAACCTCACGTCGCGTCAGCGGTGCACGGGAAGGAATCGCCTGTCTGCTCGATTTGCCTGTTGTATTCATGTTGCCTCGTCTGCGCGATGGATGATGTAAATAGCTCTCATGGGATCTAAGCAGGAAGGAGCGCGTGCGCGGGTAGGAGCTATCACGACTATACCCGACGACCGAAGAACGTGTACATCCTGCGCAAATCATTTTCGCACTTTCGCCCTCTTTAACCTCTGTTTGTTTGACATCCAGGCAGTTCTGAATTATAATGCCCTTAAGAGGTAAAGCCTATGTCTCTCCACCACAATCGGTCTGGAATTCGCGGGATTTTTTCGCTGGTGACGCTCGGTGTCGCGCTGCTGGTCGGCAGTCGGTTTAACGCCGGGGCAACGCCTGCCAACCGTCTGGCGCTTCAGAAGTTCTATGGCGGATTTCTGGGGAAGCGCCTTGACGCCTGCACGACCTGCCATCTCCCCCTCCAGGCTGGGAAGTCGCCGACCAGCCTCCTCGATTTTCCGCATAACAGCTTTGGTCATCGACTGGCGCTGATGGGAGAGACACTGCGGAAAGAGGGTAAGCGATCCGATATCACCACGCGCCTACGGCTTATCGCCCATGAGGATAGTGATGGCGACGGGGTGGACAACGAGACGGAGATGCTGCTGGGCCACGCGCCCGGAGATGCACACGATACCCCGAAAAAGACCGAACTGGCGACGGCCTCCGGAGTCCGAACGCGCTTCGCCCGCTTCCTGGCTTCCTACCGATGGGAGCCGTTCGAGAGCGTCAAGCGCCCGGCGGTTCCGAAAGTAAAAGCCGCCGCGTGGGTGCGTAATCCCCTCGACGCCTTTGTTGCCGAGGAGCAGGCGGCGCGCCACCTTACGCCCCGCCCTCCTGCCGCGAAGGCCGTCCTCCTGCGCCGGGTCACACTCGACCTGACCGGACTCTCTCCCACGCCGGAAGAGCTTCGCGCCTTTCTGAACGATTCTTCCCCCGATGCCTACGAAAAGGTGGTCGATCGGCTGCTGGCTTCTCCACGCTATGGAGAGCGCTGGGGGCGTCACTGGATGGATGTCTGGCGCTACAGCGACTGGGCCGGCTGGGCGGACGGCAACCAGATTCGTGACAGTCAGCCCTTCATCTGGCGCTGGCGGGACTGGATCGTCGAATCGCTGAACGCCGACAAAGGCTACGACCGCATGGTCCAGGAGATGCTGGCGGCGGACGAACTGACGCCCGACGACCCCAACGCGCTGCGCGCCACCGGATTCCTGGTGCGCAACTTCAAACTCCTCAGCCGTGAACAGTGGATGGAGGATACGGTCAACCACACTTCGCGGGCGTTTATGGGTGTAACGATGCACTGCGCCAAATGCCACGACCATAAGTACGATCCCGTCACTCAGACCGAATACTACCGGATGCGGGCCATCTTCGAGCCGTACAATGTCCGCACCGACCGCCTGCCCGGTCAGTCCGACACGAAGAAGGACGGCCTTGTCCATGCCTTCGATGCCGATCCGAAGGTCGCCACCTACCTCTTCGTCCGCGGCGACGAGCGCAACCCGGACAAGAGCGCCTCCCTGCCGCCTGGTATCCCCTCCGCGCTCGGCGGCACGTTCGATATCAAGCCGGTCGCTCTCCCTCAAACCGCCTGGCAGCCGGACAAACGGGATTTCGTCGTTCAGGAGACAGTAGCCGCCGCCGAAGCCGCCCGCGCCGCCGATCGCACGGCCCTGGAGACGGCGACAAAAGCGCCGAAGGCCCCTCCCGAACAACTCAAACTGCTGACCCTCTCCGCCGCTGTCTCGGAGGCGCAACTCACGGCGTTGCAGGCCGTTCTGCGCGCGGAGAAACTGGAAGATACCGGGCAGAAAGAGACAGATGCCTGGAAGGCGGCGGCGCTGGAGGCGACCTTGGCGCAGCGCAAGCAGGGTATTGCGATCGCGGAGCGAGACCTATTCGCCGCGCAGCAGGCGCTTGCCGCCGCGCAAGCCATGCCAACTCCGCCTGCACCCACCAAGGGGAAGCCTTCCAACAAGCAAGCCGCTCTGGATGCGGCGACAGCGAAAGTGATGGAAATGGAGAAGGCGCTGGCCGCCGCGAAATCGGAACTCGCGAAACCCCCTGCCGTCGCGTATAAGCCGCGTTCGGACACCGCCTACCCGCACGAGTCCAGCGGCAGACGTCTGGCCTTCGCCCGCTGGCTGACGGAGAAGCAGAATCCGCTGACCGCCCGCGTCGCCATGAATCAGATCTGGATGCACCACTTCGGCGT